>Ga0224521_1000043_pt1 | contig 50605 bp, 42 predicted proteins | sample CFST0metaG_FD_182731 | JGI IMG/M metagenome (GOLD analysis project Ga0224521, IMG submission 182731) | Peat soil microbial communities from Stordalen Mire, Sweden - C.F.S.T0 | ecosystem: Environmental > Terrestrial > Soil > Wetlands > Peat | place: Sweden: Norrbotten County, Stordalen Mire... | reverse complement strand
TTCATATTCGACTTTGCTCTTTCCCATATAATTTGTGTTTGATTCGATATCAAACGCAAATTAAAAATTTTCATCGGTGTTTGTGCTTTGCCAAATCATGATTGTTTACTTTTGTCTTTTGTCTTTTAGTTTTCCTTTTTCCTTTTTAACTATATTTGTGTTCAGGAATTATTAAATACGTCGACTGCTATTCTATGGAAAACTTCATTGTTTCAGCAAGGAAATACCGGCCCGCCACTTTTGATATGGTAATCGGCCAGGATTCTATCACTAATACGCTGAAAAGTGCAATTAAAAACAAACATCTCACACAGGCTTATCTTTTTTGCGGACCAAGAGGTGTTGGTAAAACAACATGTGCAAGGATCTTTGCCAAAACAATAAACTGTAGTAATCTTGGCGAAAACCTTGAAGCATGCGACGAATGCGAATCATGTCTGTCATTCAATTCATCAAGGTCATTTAATATTCATGAACTGGATGCCGCATCAAATAATAAAGTTGAGGATATCAGGTCACTTAATGATCAGGTACGTATTCCTCCGCAGATCGGGAAGTACAGCATATATATAATCGATGAAGTTCATATGCTTTCTTCATCTGCATTCAACGCTTTCCTTAAAACACTCGAAGAACCACCTTCTCATGCTATATTTATTCTGGCTACAACAGAGAAGCATAAAATAATTCCGACTATTCTCTCACGATGCCAGATCTTTGATTTTAACAGGATAAGAATTGAAGATATCGTTGGACGTTTGACGTACGTAGCCAGGAATGAAGGAATTACTGCAGAGGATGAAGCGTTACACATCATAGGTCAGAAAGCTGATGGCGCCTTGCGCGACGCTCTGTCGATTTTTGACCAGATTGTCAGTCTGAGCGGGAAAAAGATCACCTATAAGGATGTTATAGAAAACCTGAATGTTCTCGATTATGAGTATTATTTTAATATCGTTGAAGCGGCTATAACCGGAGATGTTTCTACAGTCTTGCTGACTTTTAATGAAGTCCTGGAGAAAGGCTTTGACGGACATAATTTTATATCGGGACTCAACAGTCATCTCCGTGATCTTCTCGTCAGTAAAGATGAGTCAACGCTGCGCCTTCTTGAGGCAACACCTGCGATTAAAAAAAGGTATCTGCAGCAGACAGGGGAGTGCCCGATAGATTTTCTGTTTAAATCTCTGGAGATTGGCAATAATTGCGATCTTAATTATAAAAGCAGTAAGAATCAAAGGTTGCATATTGAACTCTCGCTTATAAGACTTTGCATGCTGATGGCTGAATCTGTGGAACCAGCAGAAAAAAAAAAGCCTGATTTACACCACTTGAATAAAACCACAGAGAATCTTCCACTTCTCCAAAAATCAGAGATATTGCGTGAGGAAATTTCTGTTTCTGAAAAAGTTATAAGTCAGGAGAAACTTTCAGGAAGGCATGATCCTGTCATTGAGAAAGCCTCTAAAAATTTTTCAATAAAAGATATTATCACCGAAGATATCGGACCGGCTGAAAAGAATGAGGAGAAAATGGTTTTGAATGATCCTGAAGTCACAATAAAGCCTAAGATTGATTTCACTCAGCAAGCTTTTGAAGCTGCCTGGAATGAATTTACCGAACAGCTTAAAGGCGAGGGAACACGTGTTGTCAGTATGTTTAAATCAATAAGACCTGAACTGGAAAGCGATCGTTTTGTCAGAATACATTTAAACAATGCGGCTCAAAAAGATACTTTTATTCTGAGTTACAAACCAAAACTCGTTAACTTTCTTGAGGAAAGATTTGTTCTTACCGGAATAGATATCGAAACTATTGTTGACCTTTCGGAGGATAGTGATATTCTATACTCCGACGAACAGAAGCTTAATTATTTAATTAACAAATATCCAATCCTGAAGGAAATGAAAAAAACATTTAATCTTGATATAACTTAGAAAGATCCTTGAAAATCAATGGGAAACGATTGCATAGACTTTTTTCCCTCTATGGTCTTTACAAAATAAAACTAACTACTTGAAAAAGAAACTTGAAATTTCTGACGGTTATGATTATTTGAAATTCCTGACAAAAGAAAAGGACATTTCGGACCAGATTATTAACCATTCAAGGTCGATGATTACTATCATTAACCGAGATTATATTTATGAAAAAGTTAATTCAACCTTTTGCAATGCGCATCAGGTTGTTCTCGATGCTATACTTGGAAGATCCCTTGGCGATGTATGGGGCCATGATACATTTCAGAATGCAATTAAAAGAAATGTTGATATTTGTTTTTCGGGAAAAACCATAAAGTATGAAGCAACTTTTATAACACCTCAAACAGGTAAAAGACATTTTGAAGTTGTATTCAGGCCACTCTCTGTTGAACCGGGTAAAATAACACATTTACTTGCAGAAACATTTGATATTGATGATCTTAAGACTACAAAACAAGCAGTAATAGATAAGGAAGAAGAACTCAGGAAGTTTGAATCAAATCTGCCGATCGGTTTCCTGCGATGCACTCCGGAAGGAAAAATTTTACATGCCAATGCGGCTTTTTTAATGATTGCCGGTTGCCATAATGGGATGTCAGTTACCAATATGAATCTTAAGAGTTTTTATATTGAGGAAGAGCTATTTGAAGTGCAGCTTGCACAACTTGCTGATAGCCATACCAAAAATTTTGGAAGAGTCTATCTGAAAAACTATGATGGAAAGGAAATACCATGCAGAATTAGCGGATTTCTTGCCGTCAACAAATCAGGTAGTCCGGATTATATCGATTTTGCAGTTGAAGACTGTTCTCGTGAACTTATGCTCGAGAATCGTTTGCTTCAGGCTCAGAAGCTTGAGACAATCGGATCACTGGCTGGTGGGATAGCGCACGATTTTAATAATATACTGGCTACAATTTCCGGATATTCGGAAATGTTGCACGAAGATCTTCCGAAAAATTCAGACCTGGCTGAGAAAGTCAGCAGGATACAGCTGGCAGTAAAAAAAGCCCAGTCTATAACAAATCAGATACTTACTTTCAGCAGGCATGTTGAGCAGGAAAAGGTGTTAATAAATGTATCAGAAGTTCTCAAGGAGACTATAGGATTTGTGAAATCATCTATCCCATCCAATGTCGTGCTGCAAAGCAGAATTTCAAAAGTTGAGGTCAATGTTCTTGCTGATCCTACTCAATTATTCAGGGTCTTCTTAAATCTGATGACTAACGCCATTCAGGCAATGGAAGAAAATGGCGGGATATTGTCAGTAAAAATTGCTATGGTCAGGCGGGAATTTGTACAACACGAACTCAATAAAGATATTGTTGCTGATGAGTATGTTCTGCTGACATTCAAAGATACAGGAGAGGGTATGGATCCATCACTGATTGGAAGAATTTTTGAACCCTTTTTCACTACAAGGGAAGTTGGAAAAGGAACTGGTCTTGGCTTATCTGTGATACATGGAATAATTACTGAAATGGAAGGCGAAATTGTTGTTTCCAGTGAAAAAGGAAAAGGTTCTGTTTTCAATGTTTACCTGCCGGTATCAAAAAGTTATGCAGTTCCTGCCGGCAAAAAGAGCGCGAGAAAGAGAGTGCTGTTTATTACCGGCAACAAATATGAATCCCGTATTTTATCACTTGCTCTCGAAAGTGCAGGCTATGAACTGGTTTTCATTTCGGATGGCAGAAATTTTGCCAGGGTTATGACTAACGTCAAAGAGAGACCCGATATGGTCATTTATATGAGTGATTCAAAACAAATCAATGCGGAAGACCTTGTTGCCATATTCAGAACGCAGAAAATTATTACTCCCTGTATACTTATCACTGACCCTATACTGGAAATATCAGATGAAAAATTACTAAATTCGGGAATTATAAATCAACACCTGACGAAGCCGGTTTCACTTAAAGAAATCAGGAACGCGATTCAGGATTTATTAAGATAGACACATAGCCTGGACTAAACCTAAAACTAAACCCAAACCTTAAATTAAAAAAGATGCCTGGAGTATTAATCGTTGAGGATGATAAAGAACTGAGAGAAATGTTGAAGCTGTCGCTTTCAAGAAGAAATTTTACAGTTTTTGAAGCTGACAATGGCAAGTCGGCAATTGCACATTTCAAACCAACAATTACTGATCTTGTGGTTACTGACCTTATCATGCCAGAGGAAGATGGCCTGAAAGTGGTTATAAAACTCAGGGAATTAAAACCGACAATTAAGATCATTGCAATCTCAGGAGGAGGCAAAGTAGGTCCGGGTAGTTATCTGAACCTGGCAAAAGCGCTGGGCGCTGATGCAATTTATTCAAAACCGTTTTCAATTAACGACCTTATTGCAAAAATTGAGCAGTTGCTGGAGAGTTAACAACTTAATTAAGGAAACTGTTATCATGAAAATCAAATAATCTTATTGTTATGTTAAACAAAAAAATAGAGGATATCTGTAACAGGCAGGTAGAGAGGGAAGGCTACTCATCTAATCTTTATCTGGCCATGGCATCATGGGCTGAAGTTAATGGCCTGAGTGGTGTTGCAGGCTGGATGTACAGCCAGTCCGACGAAGAACGCATTCATATGCTGAAATTTATTAAATATATTAATGAACGTGGAGGCAAAGCAGTTATGCCGTCTATTAAAAAACCTGCAACCGATTTTAAAAGCGTAGAGGAGGTTTTTAAAGAAGTATTAAAGCATGAGGAGTTTATAACTGCAAGCATTAACGAAATTGTGGCCCTCACACTTGAGGAGAAAGATTTCAATACTCATAATTTTCTGCTGTGGTTTGTGATGGAACAGGTTGAAGAAGAAGCCTCAGTCAGAATCGTACTTGACAAACTTCGTCTTGTCGGAAAAAATAGTATGTACGAGTTTGACAGAGATATAATGGGTTTGAGAAGACCCGCCGTTAATGCCGGGACAAATCCATGAAGCGATTCTTTTCTCTTTTAATGTTTTTTATTGTTTTTAGTTCTGTACTCCGGATGGAAGCCCAGAATCTGATAAAGAATTCTTCTGTCACGGGACTATGCTATGCGGGGAAAAAAATAACCAGGATCTATATTCCGCCTCCTAAAGAATTTTTCGCAAAAAACGGATCAAAAAGCGGAGGTTCAATAACTGTCAATTATACTGGTTTTTCATCACAGGCTAAAGCTGCTGTGGACTATGCTGCCTCAATTTTGAGAGCGATGCTCCCTGCAGACACCAAATTCACAGTTAACGCTAGCTGGGTGAAAATATCGACTTCAGGAATTCTTGCTCAGTCAACAATAACCGGGTATGTGGCAGGAGCAGGAATAGATGCCCTGAACCCACTTGTATTATACCCGGTATCGCTTGCCGAAAAAATTGCCGAAAAAAATTTCAGTAATGAGTCTCAGGGGGATATAACTCTGGAAGTCAACAGTTCAATAAACTGGTACCTTGGCACTGACGGACAAACACCAGTAACTAAATATGATCTGGTAACCGTAGTAATGCACGAGATTTGTCATGGCCTAGGTTTTTTTGACACCTTTAGTTCAGATGGAACATTTGGTTCATATGGTGTCAGTTCCGTACCTATGGTATACGATACATTTGTTGAAAACTATGACGGAAGCAAATTAACCGATACAATGAAATTCCTTAATAATTCTTCTGCTCTTAATAATCAACTCACTGGAAATCAACTATATTTTAACGGTCCGCTTTTAAGAAAGTACTCAACTTCCGTAAACTACCTTAACCTTAGGGCAAAATTGTATGCACCATCAATATGGGATGCAGGATCGAGCATTTCTCATCTTGATGAATCGGCAACTCTTCGTGTTAATGCACTGATGACTCCTTTCATTGACCTTGGTGAGGCAATTCATGATCCGGGTAAGTATACATTCTCCATACTCGGAGATTTGGGATGGATTAATACAAAAATAATTCATACCCCACCGGGGGATAATGAAGGGCATCTGTCGCAGATTCTTCTTTCAGTTGATATCAAATCAGATACGGCCTATAATCATAATAAAGTAGGATTAGTGTACTCTTTTGATAACTTTCTGACAAGCGATTCTCTTTATCTTACTTCTCCTAATTTTAATGACACCTATAATACTACTATCAATATTCCAGGATACAATTCGGAATTACAGTATTATTTTTTTGCACAGGATTGCTTTTTCAGGAATTACAGATCGCCTTCAGCTTATAAGGATTTTCCTTTAATAAAAAATAACAGATATCATATTTATATTGGTACCGACACTGTTAAACCGATAATACTCCATACACCTGTTGCATATTATTTACAGACAGTTGATTCAATGAAATATGCTGCAACTGTGACTGACAATCTGGGTGTTGATTCAGCATATATTGAATTCAAAGTAAACCATGGTCCTTCAAAATTTATTCGTATGAAAAAGGGGCAAAATAATAACTATAGCACTTCGTTCAGTGCCAGTTCATTATTGCTGAAAGGTCACGATACAATTGAATACAAGATTTTTGCAGTCGACACAGCCATGGTCCCGAATTTAGCATCATTACCCAAAACGGGGTATTTTGTTGTTCCTGTAGAAGAGATATTTCCTGCAGTATCAACTTATTCCACGGATTTTTCGAAAGCCGAGCCTGATTTTTTTAATATAGGTTTTGACATTTCCCGACCTGCTGGATTCAGTAAGTACGGTTTAAATTCAAAGCACCCTTATGAGAGTCCGGAGGACAACAATAAAAGTATTGAGTATACTTCAATATTAAGATACCCTCTGAAATTTAATGAATCCGGCATGCTGGTCAGTTACAATGAAGTAGTTCTTGTAGAACCGGGAGCAGATGGATCGGTTTTCGGATCGCCAGATTTTTTTGATTATGTAATTGTGGAAGGTTCAAAAAACTTTGGCAAGACCTGGTTTGCTCTTATCGATGGTTATGACAGCAGGTTATTTCCATCATGGCTTTCAGCTTATAACAGTAGTATTGTAGGAGATAACTCAACGTATGTCGGTACGGAAGCATTGCTGCAAAAACATACTTTCCTTTATAGTCCGTCTGCCAATATTTCCGCCGGTGACACTTTATTGCTGAGATTCAGATTATATTCCGATCCATTCGCAAACGGATGGGGATGGGTTGTTGAAGATTTGAAAATAGACCCGCTGATTGATGCAGTAACAGAAATAAATAATCATCCTGTAACTGTTTATCCTAACCCAGGTAAAGGCCTTATAAAAATAAGTACAGACATCGCGGGCGTATTGACTTATAAGCCTTTACGTTATAGTGTTTTCAATGCTGCAGGAATATGCCTGAGGAATGCCATTACCTCTGGATCATCTGAAATACTTGCTGATATTTCTTCCTTCCCGGCAGGAATGTATATTATAGTCTTGTACATGGATGATGGAATTAAAACTATAAAATATACTCTCCTAAAATAAAATGTAAAACCCCGCAAGAATGGCGGGGTTTTTGCATAAATTGGTTTTTTGGAATTCTTTATTGGAAAATAAAGCTAATTTTGCTGGATATTTAAAAAAATTGTAAAACACCTTAAAATGAGCATTATAAACAATGTACTGGGCCTTTTCCTGGGTAATAAATATGAAAGAGATTTAAAAGAGATAAACCCATATATAGATAAAATTCATGCTGAATTTGAGAAAATACAGGGATTATCAAATGACGAATTGAGAGACAGGACAGATGAGCTCAGAAGTGAAATCCTGAAAAGTGTTGAAGGAGACGAAAATGAGATTAGGTCGCTCAGGGAAAAAGCTGAAAAGGAGGAAGATGTATATCTGAAAGAGGAGATTTACAACTCAATTGACAAGATAGAAAAGCAGATCAATGAAAAACTCGAAGCAACATTAGATGAGCTTGTTCCACGTGCTTTTGCAATTGTTAAAGAGACGGCAAAACGATTTAAGGAGAATAGTGTGCTGGAAGTAACGGCACGACAATATGACAGGGATCTGGCTGCTACTAGGGAAGGCATAACTATCAATGGCAGCAAAGCAAGCTGGAGTAACAAGTGGATTGCTGGAGGAAATGAGATAACCTGGGATATGGTTCATTATGATGTTCAGCTCATTGGCGGTGTCGCCCTTCACAAAGGGAAGATTGCGGAGATGGGTACAGGTGAAGGAAAAACAGTTGTTGCAACGCTTCCTGTTTTTCTTAATGCACTGGCAGGTAGGGGAGTGCATATTGTAACAGTTAATGATTACCTGTCTAAACGCGACTCTGAATGGATGGGCCCGATCTATGAATTCCATGGCCTGACGGTCGATTGTATTGATAAACACCAGCCAAATTCACCTGACAGACGTAAAGCATACAATGCCGATATTACTTTTGGAACAAATAATGAATTCGGATTTGACTACCTCAGGGATAATATGGCCATTAACCCTGAGGACCTGGTTCAACGTAAGCATCATTATGCAATAGTTGACGAAGTCGACTCGGTGTTGATCGATGATGCCCGTACGCCACTTATTATTTCAGGACCAACTGCCAAAAGCGATACACAGCAATTCGATGAGCTTAAACCGAAAGTGGACCGGTTAGTATCTGCTCAGAAAAAGCTGGTAACACAGATACTTGCTGATGCAAAAAAACTTATTGCCGATAATAAAAATGATGAGGGAGGGCTCCTGTTGCTGAGAGCTTTTAAAGGTCTCCCAAAGAATAATGCGCTTATTAAGTTCCTTAGCGAAGAGGGGAATAAATCCCTGCTTCTGAAGACCGAGAACTTTTATATGCAGAATAATAGTAAAGAAATGCCAAAGGCAACTGATCCATTATTCTTTATCATCGATGAAAAAGCTAACTCAATCGAACTGACAGAAAAAGGACTTGACCTGATTTCTGATTCAGTTGAGGATATCAGTTTTTTTATTCTTCCAGATGTTGGATCAAAGATTGCCGATATTGAAAAATCTGAATTGTCAGATCGTGAAAAGCTGAAAATAAAAGACGAACTTCTGCAAGACTATTCTGTTAAGTCAGAAAGAGTTCATACTATGACCCAGTTGTTAAAAGCCTGGACCCTCTTTGACCGCGACACTGAATATATCGTTGTAGATAATAAGGTGAAAATTGTTGACGAGCAGACCGGTAGAGTTCTGGAAGGGCGACGTTATTCCGACGGACTTCATCAGGCAATAGAAGCAAAAGAAAATGTTAAAGTGGAGGATGCAACTCAAACCTATGCAACAATAACTCTTCAGAATTATTTCAGAATGTACCATAAGCTTGCAGGCATGACGGGTACTGCCGAGACCGAAGCCGGTGAACTCTGGGATATTTATAAACTAGATGTTGTTGTTATTCCGACAAACAGACCTGTTATCAGATCCGACAAAGAGGATCTTGTATATAAAACCAAGAGGGAGAAATATAATGCTGTAATCGATGAGATTTCAGAAATGAACCGTCAGGGACGACCAGTACTGGTGGGAACAACATCGGTAGAGATATCTGAATTGCTGAGCAGAATGCTCAAAATGAAAGGACTGAAACATAATGTTCTGAATGCAAAGCTGCATCAGCGGGAGGCTGAAATAGTAGCAGAAGCCGGAAAAACCGGAACTATTACTATTGCAACGAATATGGCCGGACGCGGTACCGATATTAAACTAACGGAAGAAGTCCGTAAGGCTGGCGGGCTTGCCATTGTAGGTACTGAAAGGCATGAATCAAGAAGGGTAGACAGGCAGTTAAGGGGCCGTTCTGGAAGGCAGGGGGACCCCGGATCATCACAGTTTTTCGTATCACTTGAGGATGAATTGATGAGACTGTTTGGCTCTGAAAGAATTGCCGGAATTATGGACAAACTGGGGCTCAAGGATGGAGAGATGATTCAACATTCGATGATAACAAAATCAATCGAAAGGGCTCAGAAAAAAGTAGAAGAGAATAACTTTGGAATAAGAAAGAGACTTCTGGAATATGATGACGTAATGAATTCGCAGCGGGAAGTAATTTACAGGAAAAGACGGCATGCTCTTCTTGGTGAGAGATTAACTGTCGACATAGCGAATATGATGTTCGATGTTACTGAAAATCTGGTGGAAGTGTACCATGGCGATGGAGATTTTGAAGGATTTGATTTTGATCTTATCCGGTCATTTTCAATGGATTCTCCTGTCCCTGAACAGGATTTCAAAAAGTCTAATTCCCGTGAAGTAACTGATTTGGTTTATACAAAGGTGCTTGATACCTATAAAAGGAAAGTCGAATCAATCTCAGCACAGGCGTACCCTGTCCTGAAAGATGTATATGAAAGGATGTCGCATGTATATGAAAATGTTGTTGTTCCGATTTCAGACGGAGTAAAGGTTTATCAGGTTGTTACGAACCTGAAGGCTACTGCTGAGTCAGAAGGAAGGGAACTGGCGAAAGCATATGAAAAAACTGTCGTTCTGGCAACTATTGATGATGCATGGAAAGAACATCTGAGGGAAATGGATGAACTTAAACAATCTGTTCAGAATGCCACCTACGAGCAGAAAGATCCTCTGCTTATATATAAGTTTGAATCCTTTGAGCTGTTTAAAACTATGCTCACAAAGGTAAATAAAGATGTAGTCAGCACTCTAATGAAAGGGCATATCCCCAATCAGGATCCTGAGCAGGTCAAAGAAGCACAAAGAAGACGACAGGTCGACATGAGCAATCTGAGAACTTCCAAAAGCGACTTTTCACAATACAGCAGCACAGGCGGCGGCGGACAGGAAAAGAATCAGAAAACAGAACCAGTACGGGTCGATAAAAAGGTTGGCAGAAATGATCCTTGTCCCTGTGGCAGTGGTAAAAAATACAAACAATGCCATGGATTGCAGCCGACAGGAGCTCCTGGAGCAGATGTTAATGCATAAAAATGGGATTGTTGTCTAGATTTTCGTGATAATCTTATTCCTTCACTTCATCAACTGCTTTCTGAATACGCGTATAGATAGTCCTGTTGACAGGAACCAGCGGAAGTCTGAGGTAATTCTGGCACAGATTCATTATACCAAGCATTGCTTTTACTCCTGCCGGATTGCCGTCAGCAAATAGTAGTTCAATCATTTCAAGATAACGAAGCTGAATTTCGCGTGCTGCCTTAAAATTACTTTTTATAGCATTGGTGACAAGTTCGCTGGTAGCGGCGGGGAATGCATTTGCAAGAACCGATATAACACCAGATCCTCCACAGGATATAATCGGCAAAGTCATCATATCATCTCCCGATATTACCATAAAATTATCAGGTTTATCTTTTATGATTCTCATAATCTGCGCGATATCGCCTGATGCTTCTTTTATTCCGATGATGTTTTCACATTCATTTGCCAGTTCGAGACAAGTTTCAGAAGATATGTTACTGCAAGTTCTGCTCGGTACATTATAAAGCAAGACAGGAACGGGGGAACAGGTTGCAATTACTTTAAAGTGCTGAAAGAGACCTCTCTGGTTTGGTTTATTATAGTAGGGTGCTACGGATAAAATTCCATCAACTCCTGTGAGATTGGCATGCCTTATACAATTTATTACTTCCTGGGTGCTGTTTCCTCCTATGCCTGTTACAAGCGGAACGCGATTATCGGTTACCTCCACCACATACGAAAGAACAGCTTTCTTTTCATCCTTGGTAAGGGTGGCTGACTCTCCTGTTGTTCCCATAACAACTATATAGTTTACACCTCCGTCTATCGTATGATTCACAATTCTTCCCAGTGCAGCGAAATCAATGCTTGAATCATTTTTAAACGGTGTTACTATTGCGACTCCAGTTCCTTTGAATTTTTTAATATCCTTCATTATTGACCAACTTAATTAGCAGTTCCCGATTTTATCATTTCAAGGTAGTGTATTACCTGATTCAGGTATTCTTCAACATTAACAGGATTTTTTAGATCCATCATAAGGTCGAATGGTGCGTTTCCGTTTTCAGAATCAAATAAACCAACCTTTAAGCCGGCATTTGATAGAGATGAAATATATCTTAGTGGTAAAAGTTTCTTGAAATTCATATCTATTAGCACATCAAAACGCTTGCTAACGAAGGTACTGGTATCAGAAGATACAGGATGGTAGAAAATGTTTAATTCTTCTTTTTTTATTATTGAAAGATACCTGACTGCTGTAAGCTGGTTTGGCAGGTTATTTCCCGGAAAATACCCCATTATCTTGACATCAGTTTTATTTTCGTGCATTTTTTGACAAAACCTTGATAAACATGCAAAGTCCTCAATCTTTGAAGCATCCCAAACAATCCCGATGTTTTTTACTTCATCTATTCCGGAATAATGAATCTTTCTTTTATTTACAGCTGCTTTATTTTTCAGGATGATATTTCCTATTTTCAGCCTGATATTTTTTAATAATTCCATATTACAAACCTAATAGTTTTTTGTTAAAATGTACAGGGGAGGATTGTTATTCTTTACCAATTATTTTTAGGAATTCTGATTCGCTTATCATTGGAACTCCAAGCGAATCAGCTTTCTCTTTTTTCGACTGGCCCATATTCTCTCCGGCAATAATAAATGAAGTATTTCCTGAAACAGAAGCAGAATTTTTTCCTCCGTTTCTTTCAATCATATCTTTGTATTCATCACGGCTGTGTTCCAAAAAGACTCCGGATATTACTATTGTTTTACCCTGAAGGGAATTGCCTGATGGAGCGCTTTCGCTTCCGCTACTGAAGCTTATGCCGGCTGATTTGAGCCGTTTAATCATTTCAAGATTGTCCTCGTCAGAGAAATATGCTACGATACTCGCAGCAATTTTAGGTCCGATTTCATAAACGTTTGTTAATTGCTCAACGTCAGCATTTATCAGATCATCAATGGTTTTGAATCTCGAAGCGATTGTTTTTGCAACGGTTTCCCCAACATGTCTTATTCCCAGAGCAAATAATACCCTGTGATAAGGAGTATCAATTGATTTTTTGATACTGCTAATAATATTGGTAGCAGACTTTTCACCCATACGCTCAAGCGGAATGAGTTGATCCATCCGAAGGTCATATAAGTCAGATATGTTTTTAATTAGTTTCTTATTAAATAGCAGATCTACGGTTTCTTCTCCCAATCCGTCGATATCCATTGCCTTCCTGCTTATAAAATGTTCAATTCTGCCTTTGATCTGCGGAGGACAATGAAGGTAGTTCGGACAAAAATGATTTGCTTCCCCATCATTTTTCATTAGAGCAGATCCGCATTCAGGGCAGTTTGTAATAAAGACAATTTTTTTACTGTTTTCATTTCTGGAGGAATGATCAACCCCAACAATTTTTGGAATTATTTCACCTCCTTTCTCAACATATACCATATCATCAGTATGAAGATCAAGAAGGGCAATCTGATCTGCATTATGAAGAGTAGCACGCTTAACGGTAGATCCGGAGAGCAATACGGGTTCAAGGTTTGCAACCGGTGTCACAGCACCAGTCCTGCCAATCTGGAATGTTACAGATAACAACCTCGTAGAGGCTTCTTCAGCTTTATATTTATAAGCAATTGCCCAGCGTGGTGATTTGGCCGTAAAACCAAGCTCTTTCTGCAGGCTCAGAGAATTGACTTTAATTACTACCCCGTCTGTATCGTATGGAAGGTTCTTTCGTTCTGTTTCCCAGTATGAAATAAATTGAATTACCTCATCAATATTCCGACATAACCTGATACTTTCTGCCACATTGAAACCCCATCGTGCAGCCTCTTTGAGATTATCAAAATGGTTATCGTACGGAAGCTTTTCAGCAAGAAGGAAATAGACCATACAATCCAGAGATCTTGATGCCACTATTCTTGGATCAAGCAGCTTAAGTGTCCCGGCAGCAGAGTTCCTGGGGTTGGCAAATGGAACTAAACCATTTTTTAATCTCTCTTCATTCAGCTTGTTGAAGACAGCACGGGGCATGAGTATCTCTCCCCTGATCACAAATTCTGCAGGTATGTCTTTACCGCTGATTTTTAAAGGTACAGTTTTTATTGTTTTTACATTTGATGTAACATCATCGCCTTTGTTCCCGTCACCTCGTGTAACTGCTCTGAAAAGAACACCGTTCTTATAAGTGATGCTTATTGATGCTCCATCAAACTTCGATTCACACACATAATCAATTGGTTGTGAGATTGTTTTACGCACCCTGTTGTCGAACTCCCTGATTTCATCTTCGTTGTATGTGTTTCCGAGAGACAGCATGGGGTAGGTATGTTCAACCTGTTTAAACTCTTTTGTCAGGTCGCTTCCGACACGTCGGGTAGGAGAGTCATCACTTGCAAATTCAGGGAATTTTTTTTCCAGAGTATCTAGTTCATTTAAGAGAATGTCGTAATCAAAATCAGAAATTACAGGTTGATTTAAAACATAGTATCTGTTGTTATGTTCTTCAATTTGGACACGGAGAACATCTATCCTTGCTTTAACTTCCGACTGTTTCATCTGATAAATTTCAGTTCCAGACCCCGTCAATTTTATTTCCGCATTTATTGCATTTTCCACCTGAAATTGTGTTGGCTGATATCCTGTAGCCCTCTCTGACTACCAGCGTGGAATTACATGAAGGGCATTTTGTATCCGAAATTTCATTTCCGGGGGAATTTCCGGTATAAACATATTTTAAACCTTCTTCAGTAGCAATATTATAAGCGTTTTTAAGTAATTCAACAGGCGTAGGGGGCAATTGTTCAAGTTTATGCATAGGGTAGAATCTGCTGAAATGCAATGGTGTTTTTTTAAACCCATTATCAGCCAGCCATTTGCACATATTTCTGATATCATCCTGATTATCAGTCCAGTCAGGGACAATCAGATTAGTAATTTCAAGCCAAACGCCCATATCTTTAATCACTTTAAGTGAATCGAGCACAGGCTGTAACTTTCCTCCGGTCAGCTTTAGGTAGGAACTTTCACTGAAGGCCTTGAGATCAATATTGGCTGCATCAATAACACTGCAAATCTTTTTAAGAGGTTCAGTGTTTATATAACCATTTGATTTGAAGATGTTTTTAATGCCGGCATTCCTGGCAAGAGTAGCGGTTTCAAAAACATATTCATAAAAAGTGATAGGTTCAGAGTATGTATATGCTATTGATTTACAGCTGTTTTTAATACATTCTTCAATTACTCTTTCAGGCATCAGATCAAAGTTACGTGTTTTGTCCGGACTTGTCTGAGATATTGTCCAGTTCTGACAATTCAGACATACCAGATTACATCCTGCAGTTGCAATGGAAAATGCTTTTGATCCCGGCAAAAAATGATAAAGAGGTTTTTTTTCAACCGGATCAACATTTACAGTACAAGGGTTTCCAAATGCCAGGGTATATAACTTTGAATCATTAACTTTCCGGTTGTTGCATTTGCTCAGTTCTCCTTCCTTGAGAACGCATTCATTTGGACAAATCCTGCACATAATTCCGCGTGCAGTCTCTTCCTGAAACATTGCAATTTTTTTATAAATTACCTGTTCCGGAGATGACTTTTCTGAAAAAACTGCCCGGCAGGGAAAACACATCAATCCGGCTGATAATGTCAACGATTTTTTCAGAAAATCACGTTTGCTGAGATCATATTTATTTTTATGCATTTTATTCCTGATAATTATTTTTCCAAAGCGACAATATCCTGTAACCATACAAATATACAATTTTCTAAAAGTACATTAAGTGAGATAGCTGATCAACCAGACTTTTAAAAATCCATTTTCCTTTACGCTTAACAGCTTTTGATGAAGAATAAACCAGACCAATCACTTTCTGAAAACGAAAAAAAAGTTGTATTTCACGCAGCAGAAGAAAAAAACTTAAGTCTGTTTAGTAAATACAATATAACTCTGTAACGATATAACTATTGTCCGATTCACAGAATATAAAAGATGAAAAGAAACCAGATTATTCTCACTTTCAGTCGGTTTTCCCGGAACAAAATGTCTTCAATCATAAAACTTATAAGTTTATCCATCGGGATGGTTTGCTTTTCCCTGATAGCTGTTTATGTTTATTACGAACTAAGTTTTGACCACTTCAATAAACATGCGGATGAAATTGCCCGGGTCACTATGGAATATTCTGTAAATGGAACCCGTAATCAATGGGCAGTAACCGGGACCAAGGCAGGGCCACAACTGCAGCGTACTTTTCCTTCTGTGAAATCTTACGTCAGGATGATAAGAAATTCGAAAGTGGTTAAAAATAAGAACATTATCTATAACGAGAATAATTTTCTGTTTGTCGATTCAGGCTTCCTGAAAATATTTACTTTCCCTATTATTGAAGGGACAGTTACAAATGCTCTGGATGGGCCTGGCAAGATAGTACTGACACGATCTATGGCAAAAAAGTATTTTGGGAATGATGATGCGTTTGGAAAAAACCTTATTATTGACAGCAATCAGAATTATACTATTACCGGCATTATTGATGATGTTCCTGATAATTCACAGATAAAATTTGATTTTCTGGCATCATTTGTCAATCTGGATGTTTCGAAAACCGAAGAATGGTTTGCCTCTAATTATTTTACTTTTCTTTTATTGGAAAAAGGTACCAATATCGCAGATCTTAATAATAAGATTGATAGTTATATGAAGGAAGTCAGTCGTAAAGAGAAAGATTTATCCGGAATTGATTATTTTACTCTGCATCTTGAACCGTTAACACGTATCCACCTGCATTCAAATCTGGACAGCCTTGTTCCAAATACGCCGTTTGTGTATATATATGTTCTTATCATTATTGCGATACTCATTCTTATGATCGCCTGTATTAATTATTCAAACATTACAATCGCGCAGGTCTCAGGAAAAAGGACAGAAATCGGAATCAGAAAATTGTTGGGAGCCGGGAAAACCCAATTATTTCTGCAATTTGTCGGAGAAGCCGGAATTCTTATAGTAATCGCTTCAATACTTTCAATTATTGGAGCCATGGTCCTGCTACCTTATTTCAGCATTCTTACAGGAAGAGTTTTAACCTGCTCTTTACTTTTTCAACCTGTAATAATTGGGACAATAATTCTTTTATGTGTAATGGTAAGTTTAATAGCAGGAGCATATCCTGCCATGATCATTTCAGGCCAAACTCTGAATAATATTCTGAAACCCGGGTCTCTTTTAGGTGTATCAGGAGGGAAATTCAGAAAGTCTCTTATAATATTCCAATTCGTGATATCAATAGTGCTGATTATTACCACTATTATCATCCAACAACAAAGATCTTTTATACAACATATAAATCTCGGGTATGACAAAACAAAAGTGATTTTTCTTCCGATTGGGGCACATGATTGGCCAGGGTATTATGACCTTAAAACTGAATTAAAACAAGACCCGTTTGTTAAGGAAGTCAGCGCCGGTAATACAACGCCTGTAAATATCATATGGACAAGTGTCATGGGTGCGGCCACTGAAACCGGTAAAAAACAATTTAACGCAAAAGCAATACCTGTGGACCTTGATTTCCTTCAAACGTTGGGAATTAAGATAATTGCAGGCTCTGACTTTACTGAATCTGACCTTCAACAGGTGAAAGCTTTGAAAAATACCGATGGTTTTAAATATAGCCTGATCTTAAATGAGACTGCTGTAAAAGAAATCGGATGGACACCGGAAGAAAGTATTGGTCGCCAGGTGGATGTAGGGTTTACAGGAACCGTAAAAGCAGTCATTAAAGATTTTCATTTAGCTTCATTGCATGAACCTGTTATGCCCCTGGTTATTTTTCTCTTAGACGAATATCAGAAGGTCATACTGATAAAAATTAATGGCAATGATGTATCTTCTGCCTTATCATCCATTAAAAAAATTTGGAATGGACGGATGATGGACAGACCTTTTGAGTATCATTTTCTGGATGAGGAATATGATAGGCTGTACAAAAACGAACAGAATACCGCGCGTATATTCAGTACCTTTTCAGCGATAACGATCCTGCTTGCGTGTCTTGGATTATTTGGTATCGTAGCTATAATGACAGTTCAACGTACAAAAGAAATCGGTATCAGAAAAATAATGGGTGCAACAGTAGTGAATATAATTATGCACCTTTTTGCAGATTATCTCAAACCGGTATTTATAGCATTTATAATTTCGGTTCCATTGGCTTTTTATTTTGCAAATAAATGGCTTCTCGGTTTTGCATACCATATTGCAATTCCGGTCTGGGCATTTATCATCAGCGGAATATTCTGTATAGCTATTTCAGTGGCAACCATTAGCATCCAGTCTTTGAAAGCAGCTCTTTCAAATCCTGTTGATTCACTAAGAAACGAATAAAACATTTACGCAAAAGGCTGGATAATCATCAGATCGAAATAGTTTGTTTCATGTATAGCTTTTTGCTGATTGTTTTATTTTAATCTGCATTTATTTTGACTTGAGTCCTGTATTGCTGATTGTCATAATAAGAATTCCTATAAAAACCAGGGCTGATAGTAAAAAGATAGAAATTCTGATTCCAAATGCCGGAATAATAATGCCTGAGATAAATATAAAACCGAATGCTGACCCTGCAAGATCGGCGCTGTAAACAGCTGGAGATGAAGGCATTTCTTTTTTATTAACTTTAAAAGTCAGTTCATTAAAAACCTGTCCGGTTATAAATGCAGGTAAAAAACCTGAAAAGATTATTAACATAACCTGGAGAAAACCACCCTTCAGTTCTATCATGAAATTATAGGTCATCCCAAAAATGAGGTAGAATATCACCAGGAAGATAACTTTGCTTCTCAGTGAAGTATTATTCAGAAAACTATTATTAATTCCTGAGCCGACTGCCAGACCGGTCATTAATCCGGCAATTATCAGTCCGGTCAGCTGGTACATGTTCCCCACCATAATCTGTAGAGTCAGAAGAATGACAATTTCAAACCCTGCAAGGGCTGAAGCACTGAAATACATTATAAGATTTCTTCTTTTTACCATTATTACAGGCAATGCGAATGCGACTATCATCAGAACTATAGCAGGTGTCTTCTCACCAAGGTTTTTGCTGAATTGGTACTGTTGGGCATGGAAGCATGCAATTGGTAAAGCAGTTCTGTTCTGTTTAACACTGCGGTCAATAAGTGCCATGACTTCATCTGACTTCCTTGCTATGAGATCATCTTCAAGAAAGTCAGAGCTCACATAAATATTTTTGATATGTTTTTTATCGGCCATCTGGCAGAACGAAAGTGATATTGCTTTTTCGGATGCAATAAAATAGAGCTTATTGCCGACGACCGGTTTTACATTGCTGAAAATGGCTGCCAGGCTGTTAAAAACTGATGAATACAGATTTAATGATTCTTTATTAAAGTAATCGTCACCGGGTCCTGGTGAGCACATAAAAATACCATCAGGTTTAAGCTTTTTCTTTACATCCTTAAAGAACTCAGTGGTATAGTACCTGTTTAGAAGTAATGTCGAGGGTGGGGGAACAAGCATAATTATAACATCAACCTGTTCATTGGAATTACTTATATATCTGTATGCATCTTTATTCACAATAACCGCTTTTCCACGAAACTTATCGACAACAGACTTTTCATAATTTACAAGTTCAGGATCTCTTTCTATATATATTATGCTGCTGACAGGATATTTCAGGATCTCCGGAATATGCGACTGAGGCGACCCGGATATCATAATTACTTTTTCGGGAGAATCACTCTGAAGCATTGCGTAATGAATGTCCTCTTCTCTTTCGGTTGCATCATCATTATATGTCAGGAGTCTCTGATTATAATAAAGGCTTTCTTCTCCTTTATATTCCCCCTTTGTAAGGTTGCCATAGGGGGTGTCTTTTGTCCCGGTAACTTTAATACCCGGAAGTAAAATCTGTCTGAATAACAAATCGGGATTTAATAATATAACAGATGCCCCAAGAATAAGTGCTAATAAAATGCCGGATATCTTCAATTTCATACTTTTGAGATACCAGAAAATTAAAGTATAACAGATTGATAATAAAATTATTAACATTAGCAGTTTGTATGTACTAAGAACCCCGGCAGATAAAACAGCAATAAAAATACCCGCGAGGATTCCTCCGGCGGTTTCGATCGAAAATGACTTTCCGGGAACAAACTTATTTTCCGAGCCTGCCACAGCAATCAATTTGATGAATGTAAATCCTGAAACCAGGCAGAAAGGTATCAGAACGAGGAATGTGTATATTATCGCAGCCAGAAACGAAGGAGTTTCACCCGGATTTAGGTATAGGCGTGACAGAAAGAGCATTAAGACCAGGGAAATTACAGGGGCGATAGAAAAATACAGATTAATTTTTTTAATGTCATTCAGTTCTGATTTTCCTGCTATGGAGGCTCCGATTGCTGAGCCAATAAGCCATGATCCTAAAAATGAACCTGTTATAAGCTCATAACCTCCTGTAACATTCATTATCTCTCTCATGAGTAATAGTTGGATTGAAGAGCTTACAAATCCGATGATAAAGAGATTGTTTTTTATTGCTGAAGATGGAAATTTTTGCGACTTTGGTTTATCAATACGTCCGGTTGATTTAGAAAACAGCTTAAGGTAGTAGTTCAGATGCCAGATGAAATGAAATAACCCGGTAATTGCCAATCCAATTCCAAACTCGACATGCCATTTTAACACAGTCTTTATGAAAGGAATGTTCCATTTGTAGTTAATCTGGAGGGCAAGAAAAATACCGGCTATGGCTGTAATAAGAAAGGCAGCAGCAAGAAGTGCGTTCCAGAATCTCCTGTGAAACTGAATAGAATAGTAACCTATTCGGTATAGACTGTAACTGATTAGATATAATAGTATTGCAGTGAAACCAGTGCTGATAACATGGTACATAATTCTAAGTGCCTAAAGTGTCTAAAGTGTCATATGTGCCTAGAGTGACTGGAGTGATTTTATTGACTAAAAAAGCTCACAACGGTTATCATTGAGGTCCATCAAGTTAATATTTAAAGCAATTTCCACTTCCTTGTCTCTTAATCTCTTGGTCTCCCAGTCGCCCAATTTTTGAGTCACTTATTTTCTTCGAGAACGACCCCTTCATATATAGAAAGCTCCGCATCTTTCCATCCATCCCATCCTAATCCCGCTTTATCCCTGGAAGTAAATCCAAGAAACTCCTCAACAGTCCATCCGTTTTCAGTTGCAACCTGCGGAAGCATTGTGCCTGATCTGTTATCCTTTTTGATATAAATCCCATGCTTGCCTAAGACAATTTCATTGATGTTTTTGATCCTTTTCAATGGTCCGATAACAGTTATCTCAATATCGGTATTCTTATATTCATTTTTCGTAATCGGGGAAAAACGGGGATCTTCAAATGCAGAGGAAATTGCCGATTCCTGAACAACCCTAAATAGCGGTTCGGATGAAATGAACCTGCCTATACAGCCTCTTAAAGCGCCGTTAATCTTCAATGTAACAAATGCACCCATCGGTTTTTTAAGGTTCTCCGGGATTGAATTTTCATCTATTACGAACTTGCCCTTATGATCCAACATCGATTGGATGCTGCCTTTAGCAATAGCAAAAAGCTGTTTTTTCTCTTCAGCTGTGATAGTAAAACTACTTTCAGATCCGCCAGTGTGTTTGCCATTTATCTTTTTATCAATCATTACCAGGGCATTATATCCCACTACTTCAGCTTTTCCGCCAACCTTGGAATCTCCTGAATTTGCATAATCAATAAGTTTAATTTCAAGGTTATGATCTCCTTCGGCGAGATAAAGCAGAGTAAGACCTGAAGTCCATCCACACATGCTTGTAACGAGACCCGGAATTTGTTTTGCGGAATTATCGCTCAGAGTCTTTAAAAATGTCTTTGGATCTCCTGATATAATGCTAAGTGCAGTCAATTTGTCGTTTTCATTCGCATCTTTATAAGACGGATAATGTGAGAAGTCACTGCTTATCACAAAGAGATTTTCCGGAGTGAACCATGGCCTGAGAGCTTCGGCAACCTTCTTCACTGTGTTTTCATCATCTGTACCGATGATAACGGGTACAATAGTGGGAATAACCTTAAAATAGTATTGAATAAAAGGCAATTGATTTTCAATACTATGTTCCTGTATATGAGCAGATATTGGAAATTTAAAAACTTTATTGTCATTAATTAGCTTGTTGGCAATTTCCTTGTTTACCGGAACTTTTCCTAAGGGAGTAATGTAATCGCCGCAGTTATACACTGAAGCGCCGTTAAAATACATAACATGACTTGACCCGATAATAAAAATATTTTTAAAAACAGCATCTTTAGGTATTGCTGAGAATGCTGACGCAGCAACTTTACCAGAATACTGATAGCCTGCATGCGGACTGATTATTGCTCTTACATTCAAGTTGGCAGGTGATTTTTTGCAGTCTCCGAAGAGCTGCGACAGAGTCATTTCGAGTGTATCTTTATCCCCCGGATAAAATTTGCCTGCTGCAACCGGCTGTCTGTCAGTTGTAATATTTTGGGAAAATGTTTCCATGATAATAAATATTGAAAGCAAAACAATGAATATTGCTCGCATAGCTTTTTCAATTAATTGGCGAAATAAAGTTATGCCAAAAAATTGAACAAATAAGATGTTATGAATAAAAGTTAGGTGGAAAAATTAAATCAGAACCATCGACTCTTTGAGTATTTCACCTCTGTCATCAGTACCGTAAATTTTTATGCCGAGACTAACTGTAGGCACACCAATCATATGGATAATAGGATGGAGTTCATCTTTCAGATCTTCAGCTTCCATATTATCATAATCTTCAATATTGAAGTACAGGTGAATCATAAGCGTATACTCGCTATCCTTTATTGAGCCAAGTGTCTGAACAATTTTTGCAAGCCAGATTGCTGAAGCTGTATTGAAGTATTCAAGATTAAGGCGGAGGTTTGTGGTGGGCCTGGGATTCTTAACATATTCAGTTACCCATTTAAGAACGGCTTCATAGATAATTGCAGCATTCTCCGGGATTGATTTTCCTGACATGATCAATTCACCTGAAGGATAATTTAAATCAACTTGTGGTGTCTTGGCTGTCGGTTCGATAAATAAATTTTTCAATTCCACCTTTTTAATCTATTATTGATTATAAAGTTATAAAAAAAACATACTCAAAAGTAAAATAAGTTTTTAATTAATAAATTTTCTTTATCAAAAAGAAAAGGTCAGTAGTCAAATATTTCATTGGTTTGGCATAAACCCTGTTGTTTCGCTTATACGCTCCGAAACCCTTTTTGGTTGCGTTTTCTGCTAATCAATATATTAAAATGTTATCTTTGCAGCCTGAAATTTGTCAAGGAAAAAATGGAGATTGTTCTAAAAAAAAAGATAAAGGAAGCTGTACAAACTATTTACAATAGCGAAGTAAAAGACGACCTGATTCAGATTCAGGAAACTAGGAAAGACTTCAAGGGAGACCTGACACTGGTTGTTTTTCCTCTCCTTCGTTTCTCTAAAAACACACCGGAAACCACAGGAGATACAATCGGACAATATCTTATAGATCACTTCCCGGCTGTATCAGGATACAATGTTATAAAAGGATTTCTGAACCTTGAAATCTCCGATACGTGGTGGATTGATTATTTTAAAAAACTGACGGTTGAAAAAAATCATCTGGAGAATTGCCACGTTTTAAATCCCGAGACAATTCTTGTTGAATACTCTTCTCCCAATACAAACAAACCCCTGCACCTGGGACATATACGCAATAATCTTTTAGGATTTTCTTTGTACCGCATTTTGGCGGGTTGTGGGCACAGGGTAATCAAAACAAATATTGTCAATGACAGGGGGATACATATCTGCAAATCAATGCTGGCCTGGCAAAAGTTTGGAAACGGGGAATCTCCTGAATCATCCGGTATAAAAGGTGATCACCTGGTTGGGAAATATTATGTTTTATTCGAAAAAGAGTACAAAGCTCAGATTGAGAAGCTGGTTCAAAATGGCATGGATGAGGCTGAAGCCAGAAACGCTGCCCCTCTTATGACAGAATCAAGAGACATGCTCCTGAAATGGGAGAATGGCGACAAGGAGGTAGTCGGATTATGGACGATGATGAACTCATGGGTTTATGCTGGATTTGATGAAACATATAAAAAACTTGGAGTTGATTTTGATAAAATCTACTATGAATCAGATACATACAAGACAGGTAAGGAAATTGTTCTGAAGGCGTTAAATGAAAAGATTCTTTACAGGAATGAGGATAGTTCAATCTGGGCCGATCTCACCTCTGATGGATTGGATCAAAAGTTATTACTCCGTTCTGACGGTACCGCTGTTTATATGACGCAGGATCTTGGCACCGCAGTGGCCCGGCATAATGAATATAAATTTGACAAGAATATTTATGTTGTCGGAAATGAACAAAATTATCATTTCCTGGTGCTTAAAGCTTTGCTTAAAAGACTTGGATATCCTTGGGCTGATGGACTGATGCATTTTTCATACGGGATGGTTGAACTTCCTGAAGGAAAGATGAAATCGCGCGAAGGAACAATAGTCGATGCTGATGATCTCATTAATGAGATGCAAATGACAGCCAGGGACGTATCCTCGGAACTTGGCAAGCTTGGTGATTTTTCAGAAGAAGAAAAAGAGGATATATTCCGGAAGATAGGTTTGGCAGCTCTAAAATATTATATTCTAAAAGTTGATCCGAGGAAAAGCATGACATTCAATCCTGCCGAATCAATTGATTTCAATGGGAACACCGGACCTTTTATTCAATATACCTATACAAGAATAAAATCTGTATTCAGGAAAGCGGAGCGGATGGAGATTAATACTGACAAGATTATTTTTTCAGGAACAAAAGTTGGGCCGAAGGAAATTGAACTTATAAAGCTGTTGTGCAAATTCTCTGAAACGGTTTCAGCTGCAGCAGCAGGCTATAGTCCTGCATTGATTGCTAATTATTGCTATGACCTTGCAAGAGAATATAACCAGTTTTATCACGATTTTTCAATCCTGGGAGAAAGTGATGAAGAAATAAGAAATTTCAGACTGGTTTTGTCAAAGGTCACAAGTGAAATAATATATACAGGCATGTGGCTCTTAGGTATTGAGATGCCTGAAAGGATGTGAGTTACAAAACCCTCCTTTGTGACCCTTGGTGAAACCCTTAGTGTAACTTTATGGTAAAAAAGAAATCCATTAACCACAAAGTATCACAAAGTAAAAACACAAAGGAACACAAAGGAAAAATTTACAATTAAGTTAAAATTATTTATTCAAAGAATTTATGTTTGAAAATTTAAGTGATCGGCTGGAGAAATCCTTTAAACTTCTCAAAGGACAGGGCAGAATAACTGAAATTAATATTGCTGAAACACTTAAGGAAGTCAGGAGGGCCCTTCTTGACGCAGATGTTAACTTTAAAATAGCAAAACAATTTACAGACACTGTCAAGCAAAAAGCAATAGGACAGGAGGTTCTTAATTCAGTTAACCCGTCACAAATGATGGTCAAGATAGTTCACGATGAGCTGGTTGACCTGATGGGCGGAGATAAGACTGAGATTAATATTAAAATCAACCCGTCAATTATACTGATTGCCGGTCTGCAGGGTTCCGGAAAAACAACTTTCAGCGGAAAACTTGCTAAGTGGGTGAAAACCAAACGGGGCAAAAACCCATTGCTCGTTGCATGCGATGTATACAGACCGGCTGCTATAGAGCAATTAAAAATAATCGGGAGCCAGATTGAAGTACCTGTTTATACTGAAGATGGAAATCTGAGTCCGGTGGTTATAGCCCGCAATGCGGTAAAAGAGGCAAAAAAAACAGGGTATGATGTCATAATCATTGATACTGCAGGCCGACTGGCAATTGATGAAGAAATGATGAAAGAGATTGCTTCCGTAAAGGATGCAGTAAATCCTCATGAAATACTTTTCGTTGTTGATTCAATGACCGGTCAGGATGCGGTAAACACTGCCAGGGAATTCAATGACAGGCTCGATTTTGATGGTGTTGTTCTTACAAAACTTGATGGAGATACGAGGGGAGGAGCAGCCCTTTCGATCAAATCTGTCGTGAATAAGCCTATTAAGTTTGTGAGTTCGGGCGAGAAGATGGAGGCTATCGATGTATTCTACCCCGAAAGGATGGCTGACAGAATTCTTGGCATGGGTGACATAGTATCGCTTGTTGAAAAAGCACAGGAACAATATGACTCCGAAGAGGCCAGAAAACTGCAGAAGCGAATATCAAAGGATCAGTTCGATTTTAATGATTTCATCACGCAGATACAGCAGATAAAGAAGATGGGGAACGTAAAGGATCTTATGGCTATGATACCCGGAGTTGGCAAGGCTGTAAAGGATCTGGATATTGATGATAATGCATTCAAAGGTATCGAAGCTATAATAAGAAGTATGACACCTGAAGAGCGCACCAATCCGGTAGTTCTGAATGGAAGCAGGCGGAAGCGAATTGCAGGCGGTAGCGGAACAACCGTACAGGAGGTGAATAAGCTTCTTAAGCAATTCGATGAAACAAAACGGATGATGAAGATGATGACCAAAAGTGGAAATGCAGCAAGACTTATGGGCAGAAAATAACTGATAGTATGTATAAGATAATTGACGGCAGGAAAATAGCATCAGAAATCAAAAAAGAAATTGCTGAAGAAGTCATCAAACTAAAATCAGCAGGGAAAAAGATTCCGCATCTTGCTGCTATTCTGGTTGGCAATAATGGCTCAAGTGAAACCTATGTTGCAAACAAGGTAAAAGATTGTGAACAAGTCGGGTTCAGATCATCTGTAATCAGGTTTTCCGATGAAATTGCAGAAACAGTGTTGCTGAAAAAAATTGAGGAACTTAATAATGATTCTGATGTGGATGGCTTCATAGTACAGTTGCCGTTGCCTTCACATATATCAGAGAATAAAGTTATTGAAGCCATTGACCCGCAGAAGGATGCTGATGGTTTTCACCCTGTAAATATTGGAAAAATGGTAATTGGCCTTTCAGGATATTTGCCCGCCACTCCTTATGGAATCGTTGAACTGATAAGAAGATACAACATTGAAACTTCTGGTAAAAACTGTGTTGTGATTGGAAGAAGCAATATAGTCGGCCGCCCCGTAAGTATTCTGCTTTCTCAGAAAGGAATAGATGCCACTGTTACCGTTATTCATAGCCACACTAAAAACATAAAAGATATTGTTAGTCAGGCTGATATAATAGTTGCTGCAATAGGTTCACCTGGTTTCGTGAAAGGAGAAATGGTCAAAGAAGGTGCGGTTGTGATAGATGTCGGTGCTACTCGTTTAGAAAGCACTGAGACTAAATCGGGGTTCAGACTTGCGGGGGATGTTGATTTTGAGAGTGTGGCTCCCAGGTGCTCTTACATTACTCCGGTACCGGGTGGCGTCGGACCGATGACACGGGTATCATTGCTACGCAATACTCTTATGGCTGCTAAGAAAAAATGAACTTAATATTACCCGGGGCTGAAATTATTTTGAAGAAAAGGTAACTCCGGTGAAATAGAGGTCGAATCCTCCTTTCCCCCCGGGTCTGTTTGAAGAAAACATTAGAAATTTATTTGTGAAATTCCGATCATAGCCTAAGACCGGCCTGTATTCATCAAAGGAGGTATTTATTCGGGGACCGAGGTTTACAGGAGAGTTCCATTTCCCATCTTTTAGGATCGAATAATATAGGTCATATCCACCAAGTCCGCCAGGCCGGTTAGAAGTAAAAACCATTATCTGTTTATAAATGAACGGACATTTATCGTCGTATGCACTGTTAATGCTGTCAACCCTGGCAGGCTGGGCGTAATCAAGGTTAAACCACGATGTCAAGTCCATATCGGCTGATTTGGTGAGGTAAAAAATATCAAAGTTTCCATCCTTGTTTGAAGAAAAATATGCAGTATCCTGATCAAAATTGAAACAGATATAGGCATCATCAAAACTTGTATTCATGAGCTTAATCGGGTAAGGACCTGATACATCCGGGAGAAAAGAGCCGGATACCGGCTGATTTTTAAGATAGAAAAAATCAAGGTTCCCTGATGAGTTCACAGAAGAAAGTAAAAGATATTCAAAACCGTCGACAGTACTGAACAGCCTGTACGGGCCGAAATCATTTCCGGGTGTTATCGCTTTTCCTATCAGTTTATCGAGGAATACATCGGTTGTCATTTTAGATCCAAATCCGAAAACGCCGGTTGTCTGATCAAAATTATATGAAACACTAGCCTGTTCCAGATCAAATTGTCCGCCGGAACTTTTTCTGTTGCTTGAAAATATTATTGGCAAGGTCTGACCAACCTGGTATAATGCAGTATTATAATCGTCATAAGGAGAATTTATATCCGATATATTGATAATTGTATCGGGGAAAGTACCCAACGGATATTTTATCGGATTTTCAGTCTTTTTACAATCGGCAAAACAAATTGAAACAAGCAATACAATAAACGTTATGCCTGGCAAATTGATATAATCTGATTTGTTCATGCCGATCTGTTTTAAGGAACGTATCAATACAAATATATTAATATAAAATGAAAAACCGGGAGGTCGCCCGGTTCTTCGAAGGTAGAATTTAGGTTAATTCTAGGGTAAATAGGGTATGATTTATTAAAATATATCTGTTTTACAAGTATAGATGACAATTTAGTCTCACAGGTTGCGTCAGCTGATTAAAAAAAATGCCAATAAATTCATTTTAATTATACTTACCTGTTTATCAAATGGTTAAAAAAATGTTAAAATGTTGATAATTGATTATCCACGTAACATCCTTATTATAAAATAGTATTAATTTTGTAAACATATTTTTGTGAGCCATGGAAGAAGATAAGTATGGGTTTTCCTATGAGGAAGAGGTGAAGCATGCAGTACAGAAGTTTGAGAAAATGAAAAAAAATAATGAAAATTATTTTTTTGATGTTATTGAATTTGAGACAATTATAGATTATTATATTGAGAGCAATAACTCAATAAAAGCATTTGAAGCTGCAGTACTTGCTAGCGAACAACATCCAAATTCAGTTTCAATCCAATTGAGAAAAGCCAGAGTCCTTCTCGATAAAGGAAGAGCTGTCGAAGCTCTCAGGCTGCTCAAAAGACTGGAAAGCATTGAGCCGGGAAATCATGAAATTTATATAGCAAAAGGCACTGCTTATGGCATGCTTGGTGATATTCAGGGGGCAAAAAAGATGTTTGACTACTCTCTTACGCTTGATACTGAAGATGTTGAAAACATACTTTTTGCTATAACTTCAGTCTTGCAAAACCTTAACTATTATGAGCATTTGATTCCTTACATGGAGAAGCTCATTGAAATGGAACCTGAATTCAAAGCTCATCTTTATGATATAGCATATGCTTACGAAAAGATAGAGGATTATGAAAACAGCATACACTACTATCTTAAGTATCTCGATGAAGAACCTTTCTCGGACAGCGCCTGGTATAATCTTGGGATAATTTATAATAAACTGGAATCGTACGACAAAGCGATGGAGGCTTATGATTATGCTCTTGCAATTAATTCCCAGAATACATTCGCAATTTTTAACAAAGGAAATATTCTTAGTAACCTCGAAAGGTATCCCGATGCAATTCCTGTATATCATGAATATCTTGAAAATGAGCCCGACAGCTTTGAAGCAATGACATACCTGGCAGAATGTTACGAAAAGGTAGGTGAGGTAATCATGGCACGGAAATATTACCAGGAAGCAATAGAACTTGCACCCGAATTTGCCGATCCATGGTTTGGTCTGGGAGTAATTGCACTTAATACCGGAAATACTGACGACAGCCTGATTTTTTTCAGGAAAGCAGTGCGCCTCGATGATGAAAATCCTGAAATTTGGTACCTGTTGGGTAAAGCTCATTATTCCAAAGGGGAGAAAAAGGCTGCTTTAAGATGTTTCAGGGAGGCTCTTAAACTCGATTCCTATTATGATGAAGTTTGGGCGGATCTGGGGATAATTATTCTTAAAGATGGTCTTGCGGCTAAAGCCCTGCCATACCTTGAACACGCCTACAAAGTTACCGGCGATGTACCTGGCATCAACTATTTGCTGGCGTCATTCAACCTACATTCAGGCAATAATGAAAAGGCCTACAAACACCTTTCACTTGCAATAAATCTTGATAAAGATCTCTTTTCAGATTTCGAAGATATTTTTCCGCCTGAAATTTTTACCAGAAAGATTAAAAAACTTCTCCAGAGCAACAATCTTATTTGAACCTAATCTTAAAATAGCATAATTATGATGACCCTGCTACCTTTTTTGCCTGAAAGGCCGATAAAACCGCGAAATTCAGGTATCACAATGGTAATGGATAAAGGACTAAGTATCAGGGAAGCAGAAGACTTCATGTCAGTTGGCAGCGGGTATACCGATTATGTGAAGCTTGGTTTCGGCACTTCTCTGATTACTCCTGGATTTGAAAAGAAAATTGCACTTTATAAGAAATCCGGCGCGATCCCGTATTTTGGAGGCACTCTGTTCGAAGCATTCATTATCAGGAATATGTTCCAGGAATTCATCGACTTTATTGATAAATACGAAATAGAAGTGGTCGAAGTATCTGACGGATCTTACGACTTTGAACATAAAAGGAAACTTGAGTATATAAGCAGGCTCGCCGAGAGAGGAACTGTTATCTCAGAAGTTGGTTCGAAGAAGAAAGATGTTATTTATACTCCTGAGGAATGGGTCGCTATGATGAAAACGGAACTGAATGCAGGATCTGTTAAAGTTATTGCTGAAGCCAGGGAATCAGGCACAACCGGAATTTATAATGAAGACGGATCGATAAATAATAGTATAATCTGTGGAATTGCTGAACATGTTAAACTTGAAAATGTGATTTGGGAGGCTCCATTAAAATCACAACAGGCCTGGTTTATAAAAAATTTCGGAGCAAATGTCAACCTGGGAAATATAGCGCCTAATGAGATAATTCCACTGGAATCACTGCGTCTGGGACTTCGCGGAGACACATTTTTTCAGTTTCTTCCCGAGGAACTGAAACAGTAAATGAATTTGTGATTGTAGTTAGCTTCGCAAAATCAATTAACTCTGCATAAATGAGAAAATTCGGTCTCATTGGATATCCTCTCGGACATTCTTTCTCGAAAAAGTACTTTACTGAAAAGTTCTTAAATGAAAACATTACAGATTGTTCGTACGAGAACTTTCCATTAATTAACCTTGACGAATTTCCTGAGTTAATTGCGTCTGATTATGAATTGTGTGGATTGAATATTACCATACCCTATAAGTCAGAAATAATAAGGTTTTTGGACTTTATTAAACCTGAAGCAAAAGAGATCGGAGCCGTAAATGTGATAAAGATTAATAGATCCGCAGGTAAGATAAAACTGAGTGGTTATAACAGTGATGTGACCGGCATAAGGGATACTCTGTTTCCGTTTATCAATTCTACTGTATCAAATGCACTTGTTCTTGGAACAGGAGGGAGTTCCAGGGCAGTTTGCCACGTTCTGAATAAATTTGGATTAAAGGTGAGCCTGGTTTCACGGGATAAAAGAACCGACGTGCTGAATTATTCTGATATTGATTCACGAATAATTGACAGAATTCAGCTTATTGTAAATACTACCCCTCTGGGAATGTTTCCTGATGTTGAAAGCAAACCCGAAATAGACTACAAAAGTCTTACCAGGAAGCATATTTTATTTGATCTTGTTTACAATCCGGAGCTTACATCTTTTTTGAAAGAAGGAGCGAAGAAGGGATGCCAGATAATCAGCGGAATCAAAATGCTTCATTCCCAGGCAGAGAAGGCCTGGGAAATATGGAACACATCTGACCGGTAATTACGAATATTTTCAGAAGGGTTCCTTTGAATGTCTGGCGGAAAGGGCATAATAATAAAACGCAAAATATAGTAACGAAAGGCTAAACAGGCAAAAGAGAGCTTCAAAATTGTTAATCAGCAGCAGGTTTGTTTACATTTTTTCTCCTAATCCAATACCTTGGATCACACTCAATGCATTCCTGTTTCCAATAACCGGGCGTTACAAATGATCCCTCCCTTGTTTTTAACTGCCTTTCATAAATTGCGAAGACCGGATTAAAGATAAGGTCAGTGACACCAATTGTATATTTTGACTCTTCACCCGGAACCTCTGATGATTCCTTCATCTCTTTTACTTCCAGGTTGTTGAAACTCAGGAGATCACTCAGAAAAGCACTACGCTCAAGATTGGCACCGGTCTCAACAATAGTACAGCGGATGCCATCGATTTCTCCTATAATATGTTTTGCATTATTTATCGCCATGGCTTTTAATCTTTAAAATTTATCCCGATATTTTATAGTCTTGCAGTCTAGCAGTCTTACGGTCTTGCATGTCCCCTAATTCACAGTCCAGATCTCATGCCTCTTTGTTCTGCGCCCTGAGCCCCGTGCTTTATACTCCGAAACTTAAATTTCTTATTGCCTCAAAAATTATGCTGGCAAAACCGTTAATTACAATACCTGCTACACAAATTCCCAATGCGAAACGTGTTGGAAAATCACTTCTGAATTTTTCTATTGGATTTTCACTTTTTACAATGAACATTGCCTTTACTACTAGGAGATAATAAAACAGGGAAATAATTGTATTGAGAACTGCTATTAAAACAAGCAGGTAATACCCTTTCTGAGCCGCTGCAGTAAATAGGAAGAATTTTCCAAAAAATCCGGCAACAGGAGGGATCCCCGCCAATGAAAACAATGCAAGGGTCATAATAAGGCTGAGTTTCGGGTTTGTATGATAGAGTCCGTTATAGTCATCAATGTTTTCCTTTCCGGTAGCATTGCTTATTGCTGCAACAACACCGAAAGCACCAAGATTTGAAAAAATGTAAACCAGGATATAATATATTACAGAGGTCATTCCAAGCTGATTTCCGCCAATAAGTCCTAACAGGATATAACCTGCCTGGGAAATAGATGAAAATGCAAGGAACCGTTTTAAGTTTTGCTGACGTATGGCAAAAAGATTACCTATTGTCATTGTCAGGATTGAGGTGACAAAAATAGTTTTCTGCCAGGTAGCCATTATAACAGGAAAAACTGTGAATAGGATTATGATTAATATAAACAGTGCTGCACCTTTTGAAATAACTGAAAGATATGACGTTATATTAACGGGAGAACCTTCATATACATCGGCAGTCCAGAGATGGAAAGGAACAATAGAAATTTTGAAAGCCATTCCTGAGAAAAAGAAGATGAATCCCAATATCTGAAGACTATTATTTCCAAACTGTTTAGCCACTTCGCCGAAATACATAGAACCTGTAGTTCCGTATATCATAGATAATCCGTACAACAGTATTCCTGATGATAATGCAGATGACAAAATGAGTTTAATGCCAGCTTCGGCAGATTTATTCCTGTAACGATCATAAGCTGCCAGGGCTGCTATCGGAATGGTAGCCAGTTCTATTCCGATGTAGAAAATCAGAAAATGACCTGCAGAAATCATGAAATTCATTCCGATAAGAGTGGATATGATCAATAGAAAGTACTCATTTATTTTCCCGGAATTTTCTTCTTTTTTAAGCCATGTGACCGACTGTATTAACACCAGCAACACTCCGATATTCAGAATATTCTTCATAAGGACCCTTGTTCCGGAAGAGATATACATGCCTCCAAAAAGCGATCCTTCAGTAGAAGGAAGAAATCCTATGATTGTTATTACTGCGAAAAGTAATACTGAAAAAAGAATTATACTTTTCTTCTTATCAGGATCCCAGAATATTTCGGCGATCAACACTGAAAGAGCTGCAACAATAAGCAGCATTTCATGACGCATTATTAAAAAATTACCTAAGCTCATATCATAATTTTATGCAAAGCGTTTATAAATAGCCAAATCAAAACGGGTTAAGCGCTAAAATCTTCTCGATAATAGGATGCAGGCTGGCTCCAATCATGGTTGAAAGCCAGAATGGTGCCAATCCAATTGCAGCAACAGACCCTATAAGTGTAACAACTGAAATCTTTTCGAACCATTTTGCATCAGGCAGATGTTCAAAATGCTCATTTGTAGTTGGGCCAAGTAACAAAATTGCAATCACTCTCAGGATATACACTGCGGTAATTACAATGGAGGATACCACAAGTACTGTGACGATCCGGAAGAAGAGCTCAGGATGCTGGAAAGCTCCGACAAAAATTGTCATTTCAGCAACGAAACCACTGAGGCCCGGTAATCCAAGTGAAGCCAGACCAGCAATAACATAACAAACCGAAAGGAATGGAATAATCTTCATCAATCCGCCCATTTCATTTATCATCCTGGTATGAGTGCGCCCATAGAGCATCCCTATCAGAGCAAAGAACAAGGCTGTCATTAAGCCATGCGAGATCATCTGAATTATTGCTCCGTTCATTGCTGTCTGATTCATCATCAGCACGGCAAAAAGCACTAGCCCGCAGTGGCTTACTGAGGAGTATGCATTGATATATTTAAGATCTTTCTGGGCAATTGCTCCAAAAGCTCCATAAACGACACTGATCGAGGTAAGTATAATAAATATCCAGGAAAGTTCATGAGCTGCCTGAGGCATAAGGAAAATAGCTACCCTGAATGCCCCATAACCTCCCAGTTTCATCAGAACGCCTGCATGCAACATAGAAACCGCAGTGGGCGCGGAGGCATGCCCGTCGGGTGACCAGGTATGAAATGGGAACAATGCTCCGAGAACTCCGAATCCTATAAATGTGAGGGGGAAAAATAATCTCTGGGCCGGCAGCGGAATGATAATTTTTGAGATCTCCAGTATGTTGAATGTGAGTCGACTTCTATCAGGAGAGGAATTAAAGTATATTCCAAGCAAGCCAACAAGAAGCAGCGCTGATCCACCCATAAGCATTAGGGTCAGTTTCATTGCTGAATATTCTTTCGGACCGGTGCCCCAAATTCCAATCAACAGATACATTGGTATAACTGCAAGTTCATAAAACAGGAACATGGTAAAGAGATCGATAGAGATAAAAAATCCGAAAACCCCTGTAGCCAACAGAATCAGGGAAACAAAAAATTCTTTCCTGAGAAACTCTACTTCCCACGAAGCAAAGATCCCTGCAAATACTACCAGTGAGGTCAGTGAGATCATTGCGACGGATATGCCGTCGACACCTACAGTATAATGAATATTGAGACTTTTAAACCATAAATGATCTTTAACAAACAACATTTCATCAGTATTCCCCGCATGACGGGCGGAAAGATAGAGGAATACAAGACTGGCCGCCATCAACAATTGCAGCCCCATCCCAAAGGCTGAAACCATGCGAACCTGCTTTGTGTCTTTTAATAGCAGGATTGCAGTGATTGTTAAGACCGGAATTACTACAAACAGAGATAAAATATCCATAATTAAAAGTCTTTTTCTAAATAATCAGTTATTTCCACAGGTAAATAAATAATATTGCCAGCATGATTGCCCCGGTTACAAATACAAAAGCATATTTCTGCAACTGGCCCGATTGATATTCTCTTATCCTGAAGGAGACATTTTGAGTCAGGTTTGCTATACTATTCATTGTGGCATCAACAACATGGCGATCGAACCATGCGACCGGGTCCGATATATATCTGAAGATTATCTTTTTTGTAACAAACAGCCATAGTTCATCCATATAGAACTTATTGTAGGCCCACTTATAGCTAAATTTAAATATTGAGACAAGCCTGTCAGGTATTGCGCTCTCCTTACGGTACATTATGTATGCTATCCCTATCCCGAGAAGTCCGATTATTACTGAAGGGATTGCTATCATCAGTTCAATTTCACTTTCCAGGATTTTGCCATCTGAAGTAACCAGTTTATTAAAGGGAATAAAACCTGAGACTGCTGCTCCAATGGCAAGAATAATTAATGGAATTGTCATTGTTGCAGGAGCTTCATGCGGTTCATGTTGATAATGGGTATCTTTTCCCCAGAAAATACTGAAGTAAAGTCTGAACATGTAAAATGCAGTAATACCTGCAACAGCATATTCAACTGCGAACAGGAATTTATTGCTGTGAAAAGCTGCTGCGAGTATTTCGTCTTTGCTGAAAAAGCCTGAAAAAGGAGGTATTCCGGCAATAGTCAGGCACGCTATTAAAAAGGTAATATGAGTTATGGGCAGATATTTGCGTAGCCCGCCCATGTCGGTCATATAATTACTGTGAACGGCATGAATAATTGCGCCTGCTCCGAGAAATAACAACGCTTTGAACATTGCATGGGTGAAGAGATGGAACATAGATGCCATATATCCCAATCCTTCCTGCCCTCCATAACCTGCAACGCCGAGCGCAAGCATCATATATCCTATCTGCGACATTGTGGAATAGGCCAGGACCCTTTTTATATCCGTTTGAGTACATGCGATGATTGCAGCAAAAAGAGATGAAAATGCTCCGACATAGGCAACCACATTAAGGGCCACTGGTGCTGATAATGCATAAATAGGAAACATTCTGGCGACAAGATACACACCGGCAACAACCATTGTAGCAGCATGGATGAGGGCCGAAACCGGAGTAGGACCCTCCATGGCATCTGGAAGCCAGATGTGGAACGGGAACATTGCCGATTTTCCCACACCTCCCATAAACACAAAGATCATCGACCAGGTCATTACTGAAAGGCCGAGGAAGCCTATGCCAGTCCCCTGGGTTATAGCTGATCCTGCAGGATCAGTAAGTGAAATAAAATCGAATGTCTTTGTATTAAATGATAAAATAAGAATACCAATCAGAAATCCCAGATCTGCAAAGCGTGTAACGATGAACGCCTTATTTGAGGCTCTTACAGCTGATGGTTTCTGATAATAGAATCCAATAAGCAGGAAAGAAGATACTCCTACAAGTTCCCAAAAGATATACATCTGGAATATATTTGTCGCCAGAACCAATCCCAGCATCGAAAAAGTGAACAAAGAAAGAAAAGAAAAGAAACGTTCGTACCCTTTTTCACCTTTCATGTATCCAAGGCTGTAGATGTGCACCATAAATGAAACTGTAGTTATAACCACCAGCATCATAACCGAAATCGGGTCAAGCAATCCTCCAATATCTATATGCAGCTTATCAGTAAATTGAAGCCATATGAAATTGAAAGCTGTGATTTTCTGAAATGCCCCATCTAACTTTTCACCTGTAAAAAAATAATTATAGGCTGTAATATATGACAGCACTGTAATGATCGCCAGTCCGCACGTTCCCAATATACCTGAGAGCTTCGGAAAATACTTATGACCCGCCAGTCCCAGTAGTATAAACATCAGAAAGGGCAGGAGAAGAATCCAGATTGTATAATTGAAATTTATCATATTGAGAGGTTCCTAAAGTTGCAAAGTTGTTTCGATGTAAAGTTGTAAGTTTTTTAGTTGTTATCTTTTTACTGATCGTCTATCTGTTAGTATTTCATTTCGTCAACGTCTTCCACATTTATCGTTGTGAACCGCCTATAGATATTGATTATTATTGCAATAGCAACTGCAGCCTCCGAAGCAGCGACGGCAATAATAAACAGGCTGAAAAACATGCCTTCAAGCTTATGTGGATACAGATACCTGTTAAAGGCCATGAAATTTATATTCACAGAATTTAAAATCAGTTCCACCGACATTAATATAGTGATCAGGTTCCGTCGTGTAAGGAAGCCATAGACTCCTGTGAAGAACATTACTGTTGCAAGGATTAAGAAGTACTGTACCGGTATTCCTGAGTTCATATTATTCCTGATTTTGTTTTGGTAAATCTATTATTTTTGGGGTTCCTTTCTTTGCGACAACAATAGCCGCAACCATGGCTGCCAGAAGCAATACCGAAATCACTTCGAATGGAAGCACATAACCGTCATAATCGACCGACAAAAGGCTTTTTCCTATCAGTCTCATGTCTACCTCCTTAGCTGCCTCGGTGGTTGCTGCAAATTTATAATCGAGTATTGTTATAATTGAAAGTATAGCTCCTGTGGCGGCGGCTATTGCAGAGAACATATTTTTTTTCCACCCTGAAAATTCGAACTTCTGACTTATATGACTGGTAAGAAGAATTGAAAAGATTATCAGGACAACGATCCCGCCGGCATAAAGTGTAAGCTGGACTGCTGCAAGGAACTGATAGTTCAGCATGAAATATAGTCCTGACGTTGAAACCAGAACAAACAAGAGGAATACTGCAGCTCTGAGTATTTTGCGACTCGTGACTGTCAATATAGAAAAGACAACAATCATCGCCGAAAAAATTATAAACAAAATAGGGGCCATCATCACTCAACTCCTTTCATTAATTGTGAACCTGGTTTATTTAATGTTTTAATAAGAAGCGCCCTGTTAAAGACAGCATGTTCAAATTTCTGGGAAAAGGCAAGAGCATTTGAAGGACATGTCTTAACACATAAGGCACAAAAAGTACACATACTCAACCTGTATATATGTTTGTCGATAGCTCTTTTCTTTTTTCCATCCTCTGTAATAATTGTCTTAGAGATCACTTCAATGGTGCCGTTGGGACAATTCAATTCGCATATGCCGCACCCTGTGCATTTATGCTCATTTTTTTCATTGTGTGGCATAACAACTTCCCCTTTGAAACGTTCGAACATTACAAGGGTTTTCCGGTTAGAAGGATACTTTTGAGTCACGATGGTCCCTGGCCTGAAAAAGTATGACCCGGTAACTTTCATTCCTTTCAGAAGCGACCATACACCTAAAAATATTTCCTTCAGATAATTTATTATGCTTCTCATTCAGAGATAAATATTAATAAATATATACGTTTAAAAATGCCAGCCCATCAGCACTACAAAGGCCATTATCAATACATTAACAAGATTGATTGGCAACAGGTATTTCCATTCCAGGGTAAGCAACTGGTCAATTCTCAATCTTGGAAATGTCCATTTGAACCACATCATCAGGAAGATTACAAAAAATGTCTTGCCTATATACCATATAAAAGGCGGAACAAAATCCATTATATGGTTAAAACCTTCCCAGCTACCAACATGAAATGGCATCCAGCCCCCGAGAAAGACAGTTGCAGCAATTGACGCGACAATAAACATGTTGATATATTCTGCAAGGAAGAAGAAAGCGAATTTTATACCGGAATATTCTGTATGATAGCCTGCAGTCAGTTCTGATTCAGCTTCTGCAAGGTCAAACGGGCCTCTGTTTGTTTCGGCAGTACTTGAAATAAGGAAAATTATGAAAGCTATAAATGCTGGTATGTGACCTTTAAAAATAAACCAGCCATCTCTCTGAGCTTCAACAATTACTGATAATTGCATTGAACCGGCAAGTATAACTACTGTAATCAGGGCCAGGCCAACTGATAATTCATAACTTACGATCTGTGCTCCACTTCGCATTGCTCCGATAAGCGAATATTTATTATTGCTTGACCAGCCGGCCAGAAGCACTCCGATAACTCCCATGGCTGAAACAGCCATAACATACAATACACCTATATTAAGATCAATTGCGTGCAACCCCTTTGCAAAAGGAATGGCTGCTATGGCCATAAACGAAGCAATAATAACAATGAAAGGTGCGAGGTTAAAAAGGAAACCATCGGCATTCTTTATCGGAATAAGCTCTTTGAACAGCAGTTTGAAAAGGTCGGCTATCGTCTGGAAAATCCCGAAAGGGCCTACTCTGTTCGGCCCAAGTCTGTTCTGCATAAAGGCACAAACTTTTCTTTCAGCGTAAACAAGAAACAGTCCGACAAGAGCATAAAACAGAAGGATTAATACCCCAATAATCAACATTTCTGTGATTGTAGCCCAAAAAGATGACATAGAACCATGAAGGCTGGTATCGACCCATTTTGTCAGGGCGGAAAAATCATAAATGACTTTCCACCATGGGACTGAAAGCGAAGGGGAATTATTTACTGTGACAATGTCAGGTAGCATAAATTGATTTTTCATTTACTGTTTTACATTTCTTGTTTTGCGATTATCGTTTTTGTTTCCTCCTTAATTTTTACCCCCTAAATCCCCCCACGGGGGGACTTGTAAAACATCAACCTCCTCATGGGGGGCGGGGGATCTCACCTGTCAATATCCGGAATTATCAAATCCAACGAACCACCAATAGCCACAAGGTCAGCTATTTTAAAACCGCTCGCTATGTGGTTCAGAACCGAAAGATTTGAAAAATTAGGAGATCTGAATTTTACACGGTACGGATTCTTGTTACCGTCGCTGATTATAAATACTCCCAACTCCCCACGTGCAGTTTCAACTCTCTGATAGTATTCACCTTCGGGCAGTTTTATAATTGGCTTCATTTTTACTGCATAAGGTCCTTCAGGAATATTATCTATCAGTTGCTCAATTATTTTCATAGATTCCCACATCTCTTCTATACGGGCAACATATCTGCTGAAAGTATCGCCTTCTGTCAACAGGATCTCCTTGAACTCCACCCTGTCATATGCGCTATATGGTTCATGTTTTCTTACATCGCACGAAAAACCTGAAGCCCTGCCGGTCGGACCTGTAACACCATAAGAGATTGCATCTTCCTTTGTAAGTATTCCTATCCCTTTGCTTCTTTCGTGAAAAATCACGTTACCGGTCAGTAACTGATCATATTCGGGTAATATTTTCCTGAAATACTTTATGAAATCTTTGACTCTTTTCTGAAAATTGGGATGAATATCATACATTAATCCACCCGGACAGTTATAGCTCACTATCATACGGCCTCCGCAAGTCTCCTCAAAAATATCTAATATCTTTTCCCTGTCCCGGAGCCCATAAAAGAAGCAGGTAAGCCCGCCAAGATCCATGCCGAAACATGCCCACCAGAGCTGATGTGACTGTAATCGGGTAAGTTCAGACATTATGGTACGTATAACCTTGATCCTGTCAGGAATATCTATCTCAAGAGCTTTCTCAACATTCAGGCATACTGCCTCATTGTTTATATGAGCAGAAATATAATCCATCCTGTCGGTAAGATGTATAATCTGCGGGTAGGTCAGGCTTTCGCACATCTTTTCTATACCGCTGTGGATGTACCCTACATGAGGCTGAATGTTCCTGACCATTTCACCTTTAAGCGAAACCAAAAGCCTCAGCACTCCGTGAGTTGAAGGATGCTGAGGTCCCATATTGATAAAGTATTCCTGTAATTCGTCAGGAGTGGTGATTATTGACTTTTCTTCCATAAATTACTTTGTAACGATATTTATATCATCAACATAGTCCTTCCTCAAGGGGAAACCCCATGATTTGTCGAGGAATAGTCTGCGAAGGTCAGGATGATTTTTAAATTTAATACCCAGCAGGTCATATGCTTCCCTTTCATGGAATTCAGCTGTCTGCCATATATCTGTAACTGAATCAAGTATTGGATTCTCTCTGTCAGAAGTACGGGTTTTAAGAACCACAGTATGATTATATATTGTCGACCTCATATGATAAATAACTCCAAGATCAGGTCCCCAATCGACTCCGGTAAGACAAAAAAGAAAATCAAATTGCGTATCTGCATTTTCTTTTAATTGCCTTGCCAGCTTATATAGCGATGAAGGAGGAACCATTATTTCGAGATATTGCTTACCATCCCTGATTTCTGCGTCACCGGCAATCGATTTAATAAATTCTCCAAGTTGTATTTTATCCATTGATAATAAGATTTCCGGAATTTACCGGGCATTATTTATAATCGTGAGATATGTTTCTTGCTTTCCTTGATTTAATGGTCTGCGTTTCAATCAGGCGCTGTAACTGAAGCATTCCGTACAATAATGCCTCTGGCCTTGGGGGGCAACCGGGTACATAAACATCCACTGGGATCACATGCTCGACTCCTTTTACAACACTGTATGAATTAAGGAAAAATGGTCCGCCTGAAATTGCACATGCACCCATTGCGACAACATACTTCGGCTCAGACATCTCATCGTACAAACGTTTCAATACAGGGGCCATTTTATGAACAATGGTTCCTGCCACAACAATAACATCTGCCTGCCGCGGGCTGGCTCTGTATACTTCCATCCCGAATCTGGCGAAGTCGTGTCGTGCAGCACCTGCAGCCATCATCTCAATACCACAACATCTTGTTGCAAAAGTAAGTGGCCACAGAGAATTCTTTCTTCCCCAGTTTATTACGTCATCAATTGTTGTAAGCAGAATATTGGTGCCGGATTCATTAAGAAGATCAAGGCTTTCATTATCCCCAAAATCTTCCCTCTTCATTCCTTTTATTCCCATATAAGAGCATGTTTTTTCCAGGCATAGAGTAATCCAAGGCCCAGTATAAAAAAGAATATTAATATTTCGACAAATGCAGCCATCCCGGTTTCTTTCATTACTACAGCCCAGGGAAATACAAGGACTGTTTCAACATCAAAAACGAGAAAGAGTATGGCAAAAAGATAATAACCTACATTAAATTGCAACCATGTAACGCCCTCGGTAGGGATGCCACATTCATATGGTTCAAATTTCTGAGGATTTGTTGATTTGGGAGCTACTATTCCAGAGAAGATCAGAACTAATCCTACAAAGCTTGCTCCAACTAAGAAAAAAAGAATTAACCATTCATTATTCATAGAAATACAGAATTAGATTAGGTTTAAGCCGCACAAAATTAGATTTTTTTTTTGTTTTGTGAAATGATTAACATCTGTTAAAGGTGATATTTATCACATTGGCAAAAAAAGTACTGTTATTTATTTCACAGATTAGATGAATGTTACGGTCTGAAAAGGTGATCAGAGGTTTTACATGATTTTTATGAAATCCGTAATATGACTTTTTTCATGTAATTAGAGCAGTAAAAATGGTTATTTTTGTGCGCCATCAAAAATGTGATTTATATTAAGTATTAATAAGAATATCATGAGTTCAGATACGCATCAGTCAGGAATATCAGGACTTGGAGGAGAAGTGCTGGAGCATACAGAGGTAAAAGTTACCCATTGTTACCAGTGCGGGAAATGTTCTGCAGGTTGTCCGCTTTCAGAAGAGATGGATTATCCTCCGAGTGTGATTATGAGGATGTTGCAGACGGGCGATCCGGTTCTTGAAGAAAAAGTCCTGCGCTCTTTCACTATCTGGGTATGCCTTACATGCGAAATGTGTTTTGCACGTTGCCCAATGAGTATTGATATTCCAAAAATGATGGATTTCTTAAGGGAAAAATCATTAAATGAGAAAAAAGCAAATCCAAAGGCAAAAGAGATTGTGGCTTTTCATAAATCTTTTCTCGACTCAATTAAATACACAGGCAGACTTTATGAAATCGGCTTATTTGTTGACTATAAAACCAGGACGTTAAAAATTTTTGACGATCTTGCGCTCGCACCAAAAATGATGAAGCGGGGTAAGCTGAATATTATTCCTGAGTTGATAAAAGATCGTTCAGGGATGGCCTCAATCTTCAGAAAATCAAATAAAAAGAATAAAAACTAAATATATGACTTTAGGATTTTATCCAGGTTGTTCTCTCAAAGGATCCTCACGTGAATATGCCGAGTCGGTTCTTGCAGTAGCAAAAGCTTTCGACATCAATTTAGAGGAAATCAATGACTGGAATTGCTGCGGGGCAACTGCAGCTCATAATATGAATAAGGAGCTTTCCCTGGCACTTCCGGCAAGAATTCTTTCTCTTGCAGAAAAGCAAGGATTGACTGAAATAGTTGTTCCGTGTGCAGCGTGTTACAGCAGACTTACGGTTACAATACATGAGTTATCGAAGGACCCGGCTCTAAAAGCTATAACCGAAGCTAATGGTCTTGAGTATACCGGATCGGTAACTGTTTTAAATATCGTCCAGATGCTCGATAAATATATTACACCAAACCTGGAAGGCCGGGTTGTAAAACCTTTTGATCATAAAGTTGCCTGCTATTATGGGTGCCTTCTAGTAAGGCCGCATGAGATATTAAAATTCGATCGGGAAGAAGATCCTCAGACATTAGATGTTTTGATGCTAAAGGCAGGAGCAACACCTATAGACTGGGCTTTTAAAACTGAATGTTGCGGTGCCGGCTTGTCAGTTTCAAGGACCAGCTCAGTTGGCAGGCTCTCGGGTAAAATAATAGGTGATGCTAAAGACAGAGGTGCTGAAGCAGTAATCGTTGCCTGCCCCATGTGCCATTCTAATCTCGATATGCGCCGTAATGAAATTGACTCATATCTGGGTGAAAAAGTTGATATTCCCGTCCTGTACATAACGCAGGCTATCGGGCTTGCTCTTGGTCTCGACAGGAAGGCTCTTGGCCTTCAGAGACATTTTGTGAAAGTAACAGTTTGATCATTTATAAGTATATCAAGCAATTATATGTCAAAAATTGGAGTATTTGTCTGTCATTGCGGTGAAAATATAAGCGCCACAGTTGATTGCGCCAAAGTAGCAGAAACAGCCGGCAATTATGACGGAGTAGCTTTCAGTGTGGATTATAAATATATGTGTTCAGACCCGGGACAGAATCTCATAAAAAGCGCAATTAAGGAAAAAGGACTTACCGGAGTAGTAGTTGCATCCTGTTCACCAAGAATGCACGAACCTACTTTCAGAAAGGCCTGTGCCGAGGCAGGATTAAATCCTTTTATGTGCGAGATGGCCAACCTGCGGGAACATTGTTCATGGGTACATGAAAAATGTGAAGCTACAACTGAAAAAGCAATTGATCTTGTCAGGATCCTGGTAGAAAAAGTAAAGTATAATCATTCGCTCAACGAAATAAAGGTGCCAGTCACCAAAACGGCCCTTGTAATTGGCGGTGGAATTGCCGGCATTCAGGCAAGTCTCGATATTGCCAATACAGGTCATAAAGTGATTCTGATTGAAAGAGATCCTTCAATAGGTGGACACATGTCGCAATTATCGGAAACATTCCCTACACTCGACTGTTCACAGTGTATTCTTACTCCCAGGATGGTCGAAGTTGCTCAGCATCCGAATATTACATTATATACCTATGCTGAACTTGAAAGCCTCGAAGGGTTCATTGGAAATTTCAAAGCCAAAATAAGAAGGAAATCAAAAAGCATCGATGAAAAGCTCTGTACCGGATGCGGCCAGTGTACAACCAAATGCCCGGTAAAGAAAATACCGAGCGAATTTAATGAAGGACTTGGCAAAAGAACTGCAATATATGTTCCATTTCCTCAGGCTGTTCCCAATAAGCCTGTGATCGATAGAAAAAACTGCACCTATTATATTAAAGGCAAATGCAAAGTTTGTGAAATAGTATGTCCGACGGGTGCGATTCGTTTTGACCAGGAAGATCAGATAATGGAAGTGGAAATAGGCGCAATTGTGATCGCTACCGGATTTACCATAAAACAACCTGATTTTTTCCCCGAATACGGATATGGCAAATATCCTGATGTTATAACCGGCTTGCAGTTTGAAAGACTGGCATCAGCCTCAGGTCCTACTTTGGGAGAGATCAGGAGGCCATCTGACGGGAAAATTCCTGAAAAAATAGTCTTCCTAGCCTGTGCAGGATCGCGCGATCCTGCAAAAGGTATTCCCTACTGTTCCAAAATATGTTGTATGTATATTGCAAAACATGCTATGCTTTATCAGCATAAGGTCCATGGAGGAAAATCATATGTATTTTATATGGATATCAGGGCAGGAGGGAAGCAGTATGAGGAATTTGTCAGAAGAGCAATTGAAGACGATGGTGTCAATTATGTACGCGGCAGGGTTTCAAGGATTTACGAAAAGAATGGCAAACTGATAGTAAATGGTGTTGATACTCTTCTGAATGCCATGCCTGTGGAAATTGAAGCTGATATGGTTGTACTTGCTACAGCCGGTATTGCCAATGACGGTGCTGAAGAACTCGCACAGAAAATGCATATATCATACGATCCCTATAAATTTTTTGCTGAGGCTCATCCTAAATTGAAACCTGTGGAAACAAACACGGCAGGTATCTTTCTTGCAGGAGCTTGCCAGGCACCCAGGGATATTCCCGAATCAGTTGCAATGGCATCAGGAGCTGCAGTTAAAGTGGCCGGTTTGTTTTCTCAGGATGAACTTACACGCGAGCCGATAATTGCCGTTGTGAACCGACAGGCTCCCCCTGTTTATTCATCGTGCGTGGGTTGCTTCCTTTGCGTTTCAGCATGTCCCTATCAGGCTATCGGGAAGGAAGAAATAAAGAATCGGAATGGCGAAGTTATAAAATCAATTGCAAAAGTTAATCCGGGATTATGCCAGGGATGTGGTACATGTGTTGCATTTTGCCGCACAAAATCAATTGATATACAGGGCTATACACATGAAGAGATGTATACCGAAGTTATGGCTTTATTAAATGAATATTAATATATTGTATGACTATAAGGAATCTTAAATTTTAATTTATTTATTTTCAGGCGATATGATTAAAAATATAAGACACTTATTAAATATCAATTCCTAATGGCTGAATTTGAACCAAAAATTGTTGCTTTTGTCTGCAACTGGTGCACTTATGCAGGAGCGGACCTGACCGGCACCAGTCGTATCAAATATGCTTCAAATGTTCGCATTATAAGGTTTCCGTGTACCGGGCGCATAGATTATATGCTTTTGCTGAAAGCTTTTGATGAAGGTGCAGATGGTATTATAGTATCGGGTTGTCATCCGAATGATTGTCATTATACATCGGGAAACTTTCATGCCAGGAGAAGATGGATAATGTTCAGATCATTATGTGATTTCACAGGAATTGATACGGAACGCATAAAGTTCTCGTGGGTCTCGGCAGCAGAAGGAGCCAAATGGGCAGATATTGTTAATGCTACTGTTGCTTCAATACGTGAATTAGGACCTTACACCGAATATAAAAAAGTAGCCAAATACCCTGAAAAGGAGGTGAGCCATGGTTGATTTAATTAAACGCGCTAAAGAGCTTATCGAATCAGCTGCAGTGAAAGTTGTGATTGGTTATGAGCAGGGCACAGGCAATAAAACCCGCGCCATTTTTGTAGAAAAAGCTGAAGACGCCGATAAATTAATTTTTGATAGCCGTTGCATTCAGAATCTGGCAGCTTATATTACCAAAAAAGAAGTTAAGGAAAAGGGGAAAATGGCTGTTGCAGCCACTTTGCCCGTGATGCGCAGCATAATTCAGCTAGCTTCAGAGTTCCAGGTAAACGATGATAATCTGCTCGTTCTCGGAATCACACCGGAAAGCAAGTTAATCGAATTTGCGAATCTGGTTGAAGTAGAAACATTTGTTCATCAGTACCAGATTGAAATCGATGAACGTAATAAAGAGATGCTCGCCAAGCTGGAAAAGATGACTAGTGCTGAGCGTTGGAAATTCTGGATAGACGAGCTTTCTCCCTGCTTCAAATGTTATGCATGCCGTGCTGCATGTCCGATGTGCTACTGTCACCGGTGTACGGTTGATTTTAACCAGCCTCAGTGGATCCCGGTTCCTTCGCATGAGCTTGGGAACCTCGAGTGGCATCTTATGCGGGCTATTCATCTCACAGGCCGTTGCATTGATTGTGATGCCTGTTATAACGCGTGTCCTCTTTCAATACCAATAAACCTGCTGACTAAGAAGATGCTCATGGATGCGAAGGAGCACTTTGGAGGTTATCAGCCTGCCCTTAAGGGTGATCATCTCATGTCAACATTTAAAGCTGATGATAAAGAAAATTTTATACAATAAAATATGAATATTGATAAGCGATTAATCAGGAAAAACTCACTGGAAAAGCTTTTCGATATCTTAAAGCAGAACAGTAAAACTATCTATGCTCCTTTCTCAAAGAACGGGAAGACCACTTTCCGGAATGCAGAAAGCTTTGCTGGGATTTCAACCGGATATATCCAGACAACAGAATCATCAAAGGATATAGCATTTCCCCGCACTGAAAAGATACTGGACTATTCGAAGAATAAAGAGGGAATGTCGGTAAAAGGAATAGATCTTAAAGATATTCCGGAAGTAATTCTCTGGGGTGTAAGACCATGCGATGCAATAGGAATAGGAGAGCTTAGTTCAATTTTTAACTGGGATTATAAAGACGAAATTTATAATAACCGTTTATCGAAGGTTACGGTTTTTGGATTCAGCTGCAATAAAGCAGATGAATACTGTTTCTGTACTTCAGTAGGCGGAAACCCAGGAAATACAGCCGGAAGCGACATTTTATTCACCCGTTTGGGAGAAGATGGCGATTACCTGGCTGAAATTTTGACCGAAAAAGGGCAAAGTATAGTAAATCAGGCGTCAGCTCTTTTTGAAAAATCGGACAGCACTGAGAAAGAGAAATATCTGGCAGAGGTTCCTGTAAGATTTAATCATGAAGAAATCACAACAAAGCTCGATAAATTTTTTGAAAGTGAAGAGTGGATTGAACAATCCCTGAGATGTCTGGGTTGCGGAGCATGTGCCTATGTTTGTCCAACATGCGCTTGTTTTGACATTCAGGATGAAGCTCACGGGAAAAAAGGTTCACGCCTTAGGTGCTGGGATTCTTGCGGATTTTCTCATTTCACAATCCATACATCGGGACATAACCCACGTGAAGTGCAATCTTCCAGGTGGAGACAGAGGATAATGCATAAGTTTTCTTACATGCCTGAAAGGTTGTCAGTTTATGGCTGTACCGGTTGCGGACGATGTTCAAGGGCATGTCCTGTTGATATGAATATTCTGGAACATTTAATTTCTATTCAGGAGGTTACAATATGATGGATAATTTATATATGCCTTATCTTATGAGGATCGAGAAGATTACTTATGAGGCGCCTGGAGTAAAAACTTTCATGCTAAAATTTGTTAATGAAGCAGACCAGGATAAGTTTTCCTATAAAGCCGGTCAGTTTGGAGAATATTCTGTTTACGGTGTTGGTGAATCTACTTTCTGTATCGCTTCCCCACCAACAAGGAAAGGATATATTGAATTTACTTTCAGGCAAACCGGGAAGGTTACAAATGCACTTTCAGGATGCGAAGAGGGGGGCATAATAGGTTTTAGAGGGCCATACGGCAATATTTTTCCTGTTGATGAATGGAAAGGCAAAAACCTTCTTTTTATTGCCGGCGGTATAGCATTGCCTCCGATGCGTTGCGTTATATGGAATGCACTCGACCTTAGGGAGAATTTCAAAGATGTAACAATTATATATGGAGCAAGAACTGTAAAGGACCTGGTATATAAAGATGAGCTTAAAGACTGGGAGCTTAGAAAGGATGTTAAATTGGTAACTACAGTTGATCCGGGTGGTGAATCTCCTGACTGGCAAGGGGAGATAGGTTTTGTTCCGACTATAGTAGAGAAAATTGCCCCATCATCAAAAGATACAATAGCCATTGTTTGCGGACCCCCGGTAATGATAAAATATACTTTTCCTGTACTGGCAAAACTGGGCTTTGCAGATGAAAATATTTTTACTACTCTTGAGAATCGCATGAAATGCGGCTTTGGGAAATGCGGTCGTTGCAATGTGGGTAAGGTTTACGTATGCAAAGATGGTCCGGTATTTACCCTGGCCCAGCTGAAAGAACTGCCTGACGAATACTAAATCAATAAGACAGGCTAAGCGAAGTTTGTAACTTCACTTTTAATGTATCTAAATACTGTTTACGGCAAGGTCACAAACTTATACGGGCGAATGTAGAGACGCCCAATTTGGGCGTCTCTACAGAACAATTACGCATTTATTATGGTCCTTGCAATTAATTGATTTTAAATAAATATCTCCTCCGGATATTCAATATCCGCCAGAAACAACCCCTTCGCAGGGGCAGATTTGCCGGCTTTGCAACGGTCCTTCGCAAGGATAATATCTTCAAATTCTTTTAGATCCATTTTCCCAAAACCAACTTCTACCATTGTTCCGACAATAGCTCTAACCATGTTCCTGAGAAAACGGTCGGCTTTAATTGTAAATACAATACGGTTATCTGATTCCTTCCAGACGGCACTATAAATCTTACAGATATTGGATTTTGAACCCGAATGAAGCCGGCTGAAGCTTGTAAAGTCGGAATGATTCAAAAGCAAATGACATGCTTCATTCATTGAATCAATATAAATACTTCCGTGAAGGTACCAGCTTGAATAAAGTGAAAAAGGATCCTTTATCCTTGATATATAATATTTGTAAGTCCTTGAAGTAGCGCTGTATCTTGCGCTTGCATCGGGAACTACTTTTTTTAATGAGAAAACGGATATATCGGAGGGCAGATATTGGTTAAGTCGGAAAATCAGGTTTCCCAGTGATAAAAGATCAGGTGATATACTGTCAAAATGTGCACAGAAGTATATCGCATGAACTCCGGTATCTGTTCTTCCTGCACCAATAGTCGATATTTTTTCGTTAAGTACAACGGTCAATGCTTCATCCAGAATCTTCTGCACAGTTACTGAATTAGGCTGTATCTGCCAGCCATGGTAGGAAGTGCCTTTATATGAGATAAATATGAAGTATCGGGTTTTCACAAATTTGTTTTTGCAAAAATATAACTATTCAATGAATGAGAAAGAATTATCACCTGATAATTATTCCTGATAAAAAAGGCCCGCAATCATGCAGGCCTACTTTAGTGCGCCCGGCATGGGCGATGACTATAGGGTGCAAGACCCGAACACACTTGGCAGTAGGAAGTGTTAGCTAAAGGCAAGGGTGTCCTTCGTGAGGAGGAATCTGAAGGAAGCCGGCGGCAAAT
>Ga0224521_1000039_pt1 | contig 53850 bp, 37 predicted proteins | sample CFST0metaG_FD_182731 | JGI IMG/M metagenome (GOLD analysis project Ga0224521, IMG submission 182731) | Peat soil microbial communities from Stordalen Mire, Sweden - C.F.S.T0 | ecosystem: Environmental > Terrestrial > Soil > Wetlands > Peat | place: Sweden: Norrbotten County, Stordalen Mire... | reverse complement strand
ATAATGACCAGGTAGTAACGGGCATACATCTTGAAAACATTGTATATATAATCTTTCGTTTTATCAAAAATAGAAAGGGCAATCATCAGGGGGACAAAAATCTTGATCAGACCCATGAAAAAATAACGCTCTGCCAGGAAAACCGGGTAAATTAGAAAATCCAGGATTTTTAACATGAATTGCGTTATATGGGTGTAGGCTCCTCCTGTCCAGCTCGTTGGATTCATCATATTTACAACTTCTCCTATCTTTCTTAAAACACCGTCTATTGCTGATTCGTTTGCAGGTGGCGTAGTAACAGGGAATGATGATACTGTGAACATATCAGGTTTATTATTAAAACCTTTTAATGCTTCCGATTCAACCATTGCACAGGCAGAATCAAATACGTCCAAAATTTGGGTACTAAAACCAACCAGTAAAAGAAGTCCGAGCATTCTAAAAAGGGTGTAAGGGGAAAAACCTTCATCTCCCTCGCTAAAGACCTTCCCCGATTTAGAGAAACTTCTAAAGAAACTTTTCCAAAGTGTTAAAACTAAAATAAAAGCGCCTATTGATTTTGAAACGATAACCAGGTAGCCAAGACCACCTGCGAACATTGATTTGTAAACCTTATCTAAATATTCGAGTCCCATGATTTATTATTTAAAAATGCTATTTATATAATTCAATGTTTTTAGTTGCATCCTTTGATTATCAAGAGTTTCAACTTCTATTGTAGCGGAATTTATAACTCCAAGATTTTCACGAAGTTCCTTAAGTGCCTGGTTCATATTGAGCAGCCTGTCACCATCTGACATTTCAGAGAGATTATCAGTAAGTACCACGGTAAGAGTAGAAATAGCGTAGCTTGTTTGGCTGAGCAGTGCCATCATGGATTCATTAATCGTGTGATATTCAGATGGTTTAAAACAGTTATGGTCATTTATTGTTTTTAACGATCCAAGAACCCTGGTATACGAATCACTGACCTGAGCTATGGCCAGTTCAAGATTATGATAATTTGCAACCTTACGGTTGATTTTCTTAAGCTTTTCCGTGGCATCTTTTATAGCCTGTAAGCTTTCTTTTTGTGTATTCACTTGTTCGGTAAGTTTTTCTAGCTGTCTTAATCTGTCAGCTTTCTCTAAAGTTTCTGTTGTTTCATCTTCAAACTTCCATGTCGGGTCTTTTACAACCATAGTTACCTGTCCAAAGACCTGGAAAGATGATAAAAGCAGTAAAACTGTTAATACATTTCTCATTTTAGATATTTTTAATCTTGCTGTATTTTTCGATTGCTTTCTCCATGTCACCGGTCTCTTTATAAAGCTCCATGACCTCGGTATATTCTTTCCCTTCGGTTTGAAATGCCAGGAGAACTTTCGGTGCTAGTTCCAGGCGCATTATATTGCTCTCTGATCCAAGCTTAAGTAAAAATTCAGAATATTTTATTTTACCCGTGAAATTGTATTTTATTGATCCCAGCTGGTTCTCATCATGATCTTTCAGAGAAAGGCGTTCTATGATTTCCTTGTAGCCTTTTTCGTTTTGCATGATATACATCACCTGTGTATTATCGATCATTGCACCAGAAGCATCGTTTTTAGGTAGCTGGCTTGGAGATTGAAGTACTATACCAATAGCAGCTTCCTGTTTTCTGGCTGCCTGGTAGAAGTACTCGGCCGAGGAAAGCACGGACGGGAAATTTAACATCTTTGCGAATTCATCAAAGAAGATCACCCCTTTAGTGCTCCGGTCTTTCCAGACAACTTTTTGAACTGCTTCGCTGATCATGTGAAGCATGATGGTAAGCAGTACATGATTATCTTTAATCTCGTCAAGTTCAAAAACGATGAATTTTTTCCCCTCGATCTTGTAACTGTCATCCGTTTTTGCTTCAAACAAAAACGAGTAAATACCCTTACCGATAAACTCTGAGGTAATATGTAGAAAGTCCTCTACGTCAAAGAATTTTGGATTAAGATCCAGGACTTTCATAATATCCTCTTTGTTATCGACAATGAATTCATAGAACTGAGGAAAACTATGTTCTTTTTCTATAGATTTATAATACAGAGTTATGACCTTCCTTAAACTCACGGCTTCATCTTCTTCAGGGAGCCGGTCCCTTTTCCAAAGTTTGAAAACGAACGTTGACAGCTCGTTTATTTTTGTGGCCGAAACGTTTTCAGCGTTTTCAACAAAAAAAGGGTTAAGGCCAATACCAACGCCATCCTGGTACTTGATGTAAACTGTATCATCAGGGTACAATAATGAAAGCTTTCGGTAACTATCTCCAAGGTCAATTATTACAATATGGATATCATTTTCGTAGAACTGCCGGAAGATATGATTTGCAAGTACTGATTTGCCTTCTCCGGTTGGTGCGATGATAAAGAAATTACGGGCTTTTATACGCCTCCGGTCCTGGTCCCAAACATCTTTTTTAACTGGTATATTATATACCCGGTCATTAAAGTAAATACCCTTTTCATCGTTTTTATAATTTGTAACATTCGTGAAAAAACAAAGGCTTTGCTGCAAGTCTATAGGCAAAATAATATTCGATTTGTCAATGTTAGAGACATTGGCAAAGAAGGAATTAAAAAAAAGATTCTTTTTATTTGCCCCTATCGGTGCGTAAGGCGTTATGTCGAGGTTTTTGAACTCACCAGCCACCATCTGTTCATAGGAGCGAAAATCCGCCTCATTCTCTGCGTAAAACACTACATTAAAGTGACAGCCTGAAAGAATGATCTTTTCATCCTTGGTAATTGTATCAAGAAATTCACCCAGCATTTCTGCATCTGTTTCATATTCCTTTTTGAATTTTCTTGCTCCGTAAAGCATTGTTCTTTGATCTTCAAGCTTCCCTTTTTCCTGCTTATGATTCCGCAAAAATATAATTTGATTATAAATGTGATCAAAGGGTAGGTTTAAACCCAGGTTATCCGCAAAGCCGGTATGATATACAAAATCGCCTGCGCTCATTTTTTGATCAAACGAACATGTTTTAACCGTTTCTCCAAGTTGTTTAAACTGGTTTAAGGCAAAAAGACCTATGAACTTATTGCCTACCTTCATTTTATCTACATCTATCTCGGTGTAACGGTCCTCGTAGAAAGAATTAAAATAGCCAAACTCCAGGTATTTATAAACTTCCTCGGTAACAGGATCAAGCTTTAAGAAGCGAGAGTTATTTATATAATCGACGCAACGTTCAACGGTTACTTCAAATTTCTTTTGCCGCTCGTACTCTTTAAGGTACTCGGTAGTCTTAATGGGCTTTTTAAACGGGTTTTTAAATCCTTCGTTTATTGTTTTCCCGCTCTCATTAAAAATAAAGAATATGAAAGAATGATGGTCGTTATACTCTCTCCCTTGAAAATGCTTTTTCGTTGCTCTCTGAAGGAACGTTCTTGAAGGCATCGAGGCTGAATCAAATTTCTTCTTGAGATATAAATCGCATTTATGAATAATGGTTCCTTCCTCAAAATCACGAAGCGCGTTATACCAGATATCATGAATAGTATCAAAATCTTTTTCAGAGTTTGAATATATTTCTCTTAAGTGAACATGAAAACCAAAAATAACGGACCCGTTATTTGTATAACATCGGTGTCCATCACGAAACAGGACCGAAGGGGTATCACTCAGGCTTATTTCCACGGCCTTTATTTATAGTTATCGTTTATGATGGTACCAGGAAACCGTTCATTTGAGATCGAGCTTAAAAAGGCACCAGAATTTAATTTTTTCAGGACTAAGTATCCAGCAATTAATAAGGCTATATAAAAAGAAAGTTTGAAGACTGTTATCCCCGCTGAAAGCAGGAAAATAACGATGATCAATAAAAGAATATAGAGATAAAACAAAGGCAGCCTAAGTCCCAGGATATATGGTTGCTTGTTAACGTTTTTGTATACTCTATACGATTTCATCAACCTGCCATTATAAAGGCCACGATACCTACCAGGCAAAAGTATACTGCGACATAAAGAACAATCCCTGTGATAAAACCTTTATAATCCCGTGATTCTCCAAGCACCTTGCCCATGTTGGCCAGTGCACCAACAATTAAAACAAGGCCACCAATAATAGGGATCGCTGGTTTAACCCAAACAGTATAAAAATTATTTAGAACATTGGTAACTTGTGCCTGGATCTCAATAGAGAATAGCATTAGCAATGCTAATAAAGAAACTGTCCTTTTCATAAGTATTTTTTTGGTTTAGGAAAATTGTATTGCGCCATAAATATATGTAGTATTGTTAAACAGTTTAAGGAATGTTTAAAAAAACTAAATATTATTTATTAACAAATTGTTAAGTCTCATTAATATTGAGACTTCCAAGACCTTTACATAGAAATAGCAGCTTTCCTGATCATGTGTAGCCGGATAAAATTGACCACCAACTGGCAGCGTCAATTACTTGTTGTTTAGCAATGTAAGTTTAGGGTATCCAGCCAAAGGGGATCAATGCCCCCTGTTATTGCATCTGAAATGCCCACAGTTTCCGGTTCTGTTGGTTGGGAGGTTGAGTCGCTCGGGAATCACACAACACACACTAAAGCCTCTGAATATCAGATACTTTAGTTTTAATGGGGGACTTATTGGGGGGTGGGAACCATGAAATCATTTACAGTTTATTAGTTGACCATGATGAAATTGTTCGAAATATCGAAACCAATTAAAATTATTTTTAATTCATGTTTATTCTATTATGGAGTTCCTCCCTCACTAAAGAAAAATTCTAAATAAGCATTATTAAGAAAAAACTGTTCGTCATTTTTTTAATGCAAAAAACATTTTTTACTTTCAGTTATTTTTTATTGAATAGATTATACAATTTATATGCTGAAAATGCACCCAGAAATAGGGCAACAACCAATCCAATAGTAAGCTTTACATTGAAAGAACCAGTAATATCAATTTTATCAGTCAATAGCTTATCAAGCCCCACACTTAAAATAGCTAAGATGGAAAAAAAAGCAAACTTCAAAGATCGATTTTTATTCTTGTTGATTTGAATTTGTATTTCAACATTATAGCGTTCGTCATCTGAATTAATGGAATCTTTATTATTGGAATTAATGTCCAGATAGGTGAATGAATTATTAGAATTTAAAGAATTCGTATAAACATTAAAAGATTTGTTATCTCTCAAAGCACCCACTTCAATGATAGATGGGGCATTAATTTTTAGTAGTTCCCCATCTTGCTCAATTTTGATGCTCTGATATTTATTTTCACTAGGGTCAGACGTATCATAGAAAGCAATATTGAGTGCATAAGAACTTTCATCTTCTAATTGATAATAACTTTGAGATTCAGTTTTATTAAAAACAGGAGTGATCTCCTGGCTCGAATTATTCTTTGTAAAATTAATTTTGTACATTAGTTGGTCTCTAAAACTTCCTTTAATGTTACTAACAATTTCATGCCATTGTTTTATCTCACCTTCTGAACCTTCTATTTCTGCTGCAAATTTATTTTTAGGTAATTTATCGAGTTGGTTTGGTCCAATAACAAAATCTCTATAATCTCCTAATTTTAAATAAAAGTGAATCAACCCTGTGTCATCATTCTTTTTAATATCTTCAATTATACCTTCCCTTAATGACATATTAAATATTTTAATGGAATTTTCTAGATTATTTCCAGAAGAAAAGAATAACATACATTTTTTGTTTATGTAGGAGTCCAATTTTAACTTATCCAAATCTACGTGGATGAATTGATATCTAAAATGTACAATATACCCTGAAGGTAATGCCATTACTCTGAAAACATCTTTTTTATATAAAGGTCTGGAATCTGAACTAAAAAAGCATATTCTTTTCATTTTATTCATTTTTTAGAAAATGTCTTGAATTTTACTTTTTAAACAAATGATTAAATACACGTCATATTAATGATTACAATATAATCATATTTTTATTAACCTCAACTATTTTAGAATTAATATTGTCATAGGGAATCTTTTATAATTATTTTTTTCGCAAGCTTCGAGAAATAATCAAACATATCACTACTTGCATGACCGGAAAAAAACGAAATTAAATAAATAAAGTATTCTCCAGTTTTTGAAAACTCGGCGGCTGATTGAACTTGTGTTTTAACAAAAGTGACCAATCCAATAGAAGACAGCATAAATATTAAAGGACCAATAATAATACCTACAAAAGGTCTAAAAATAAGATATAAAAAATAGCCAGTCAAGACAAGTCGTTGTTGAGTAATATTTACAGAATCTGAAGGCTCAATAATTTTATATAGTTTTGAAGTGATTAAATAAACATAAGTTTTTCTTGAGAAGTAGATTAGACTTCCTGCAAAACCAAATAGTACAGAATTTATCAATTTATGACTAACAGTAGGCAGGAGATCTGTAAAATTCAAGATGTAGAACAAAATAAAAACCGATAGCAGAAGTAATGTTTGATATATGAATATCAAAATTAAGTTCCTCCTAATTGTTTCTAATGGGTTACTTGAATTGATGGTTTCCATGTTTTGCCAAGATTTTTATTTAGAAACTCAAATGTAAAAATAAAGGTATCTCGATAGCCTAATGAATATTTATCAGGATAAAATTTCTTTGGTAGTGAGAAAATGATTCTTATCTCCTTATGGTTTCGCCACAAATAAAAGCAAGCGATTGTTTGTCCTTTACTGCCTAAGGGAGAAAGTATTACATTATATTTAAGAGATGTAAGATTTTCACAAATATGTGATTCCAGAAATTGGTATGATTCTAGAATATTAAATGTTTTTAATTCTTTTACAAAAGTTTTATTTTTCTGATATAAATCGAAATTAATAATTTTTTGTAAGTCTTTTCTCCATTTAAGATCTTCTCTCAAAGGTTCACTTAAGATGAAAATCTTTTTATCGACTTCAAGCGACTGCAAAAGTAATTGTAATCTTGATCTTTTAAAACCAAAAAAAGACACTAGAAGTACTGGATATCCCGGTTCTGGTAATCCGATGAAATTCTCATCTTCAAAAAGATTGCAATCATACGAATACACCAATGGTGAATTTTCCTTTTCCAAATATTTATCAAAAGCTAATTCATAATTCTTATTAGAAAAATCAATAAGGTCATTATAAAAATCAATCAAAGGATAGTATTTTTCAGCTTCAGTATAAATAATGTTATAGGTAATTTTAATCTCATCAACAATTTTAAGTACTCTAAAAATTGTGAGTCTATCCATTGATGAAATATCAACAAAAATAGTTTCAGGCTTATAAGATAGAATCTCATTAGCGAGTGTCGAGATATCATCAATGAATTCATAAGAAAATTTACTTATTTCTAATATATCAGCAATTTCGTTTTGCCACTCTTTATTAATATTTGGATAGTTAATGATTATGACATGGCAATGCACTAGAAGATTTTTTGAATATTCTTTTAGAAATGCAATACATCTTTCTTCAAAACCAGCAGAAAAAATCAATAAATTTTTAGAATTATGAAATTGTAACTGCTGAAATTCATTAGGTTGAGGAATAATTTTAATCATTTACTTCATTAATAAGATTCTAATTCTCATTGTACTATTTCTAATTGTTCTATTTCTAATTGTTCTTCAGGATTGACTCCATATGAACTCATTTTTTTTCTTACAAAATCTCTTGGGTTTTTAATGAAATCAAAAAAATGTTTTTTAGTTATAGCAAATGTAGAATGGTCAATAAAAGTGGTTGGGAAAGCAGGTGTAAATATGCGTCTAAATAATAATTTTTTAGCAGTGTTACCTTGACTATCATTGCTATATCCAGCATCAATGAAAACACCGTAACATAATAATTCCCTTAATACAGATTTAATGAATTTGTCCTCTTCTACCAAAGAGACTTCAAGTCTTAAATAATCATCTTTCTTATTAAAAGCCATTGTTTTTGACCAGACTCCAAAATAAAGAGCAATTTCGTATAAATTGATGTTATTTTCAGATTTAATGTCTTGAAGGCTCCTTAACTCATTTCGTGCATAGTTTCTTATAACAGAGTTTTGAACTCTAACAGAAATAGGATACTTGTTGCGACATAATCTATCCATTCTCCCTAACAAGTCAATGAGATAACTTATATCTCCGGAACAAAGTTGAATAAACATTTGTGCGCCATTATATTTGAAAGTTCTTAGCTTCTTTTGATCATATAAATCACCAATTGTTTTTCCTGGAGATTCTACGTTCTGAATTCCCAGATATTTTTCTAATCCATGAAATGTATTATTGTTTGCAAGTTTAAATCTTATTGCTAAAATATCATCAAAACTCTTTATACAAAAGTCATAATCATTCGATAATTTCCAAAATTCATACCCTAAATTAATTTCCTGCAAATCTCGGTTATGTTTATATACATCGTTTCCAAAATCAGATAAGATTAATCCATCACTATGAGCAGTGATCCTAGTTTTGTAATTAGCTCCTGTATTAAAAATTGCTGGATTAATTGCTTTTTGTATAAATTCAGGTATTCTTGGTAATGACATATCATCAACCAATATAAATATTTCCTGTTTTGATAAAAGAGGATTAGTCGACTTTTTAAACTCATTGAATAAATCAATCAGATATTTTGGAGACGAATTTTCTATTGTAACAAAAATATCTTTTAGTTGATCAGCTATAATTTGGGTTGAAATTTTTCTTAACTTTTCTTGGATAGTGAAAATGCTTGAATACTTTATGTTAAATCTTACTTTTAAAAATTCGTTTAAATTTGAGAAACTTTCTTTTTTAATGTGTTTATCTCTTGTAAGTCTATATATTATCGAGAGTAATTCTAGGGTAATAAGTAAATTAAAATATAAAAAAATGAATTGTTCATTTTCTAACCAATTCATTTTTCTATACGAAACTAAGTAGTTTCCAAATTCTTTTCTTGCTGATATAAAAAGGCCGATGTAATTAAGATCATCAAAAAATAATTTCTTATGTTGTTTTTGTGAATCATATTTAGTCACAAAACGCATATTTTTCAACAGCATAGTTTTACCACATCCTCGTGGGCCTGTAATTAGCTGACTCTGACTCCCAATAGAAATAATATCTTGAAAATATGTTAACTTATTTGAGAACATATTTTTTAACAACCAGGCTGAAGGAATATCATTTGCATTAATATATCTAAATGGACTATCAAGTGCTTTTATATCCTCATCTTTATGAGTTCTTGAAGACATAAAAGCCTCTTCAATTAAAGAAAGTGCTTCGTTTGCTGAGTTAATTCGTCTAGTTGGACCTTCGTCAATCAATTGAGAGCAAATATCTTCTAGCAGAAATAAAAATATCTGATCACATTTACTCAACTTAGTATTATTAATACAGTTTTTTATCATCTCTACAATATGTTGGCCTACTTTAGCGATATCACTGAAGGGTTTAACCGATTCAGGACTTCTAAATGTCATGCTTCCAATATCAATTATTTTAAAAACTTTGTTCGTTGATCTATTATAAAGTTTTTGTTGAAGATCTCCAATTTCCTCTATTAAGATGTTTTCTGCATGTAGATCATTGTGCCATAAATTATTAAGATCAATTATTTGCAGCCCGGAGAATAAATCCTTTGAAGCAGTTAGAATATCGTCAATATTAAAAATGGATGTTTCAAAAGACTGTTTTAATGAGGGTCCATTTACCCATTCACTAATTATATAGTAAAACTCTAATTCAATTCCATTGATTATCTTATTAGTTTCTCCGGCGCCAATATATCTAACAATTGAAATTATATCGCCCAATTTTCCATGCAACTCAGCTTCTGTAACAAAGTCTTTTTTGTGAAATTCATATGCCTTTTTTGATATCAATTTTATAGCAAAAACTTTTTTGCTGTAAATATCTTCTGCTTTATAGGTCAATCCATAAAAACCTCTAGCAATATATTTAGTCAGCTCATATGAATTTAACTTATGTCCAATGAGACTTTCTTGAATATTAAGTTTATTCAAACAGGTAATGCAATTTTCATCTTCGGAATGGTTTAGTGCACCGCAGTATACACAGCTTATTTCATTAAATTTCTTCTCCATTTATTTTGTGATATTGTAAAAGTCATGTAAATAATTTATTTTTTTGATATCTCTGAAAGAAGGACAACTAAAAGCTCGATTATCAAACCATCTTATTTTGAAATAATTGATGATGTTGTCAAAATCATAACTGATATAGTTAGGTTCATCAATAAGGCCATTTAGATATTCAAGATAATTTAAAGCGAGTGGTGCAAAATATAATTCTCTTTTTATACCGTGATTTAATAAATCTGCCGATAATCCTACTTCCTCTAAAGCTGTTCTAATGAATCTTATTTTCCAATTTGGGCCCTGCCCAAAACGATTTGATTTTACTATAGGATGATCAATTGATATCAAATACTCTCTCATTAAATCATATACACCATTCGAAAGATGAAAATGCCCCCAACCCGCTGTCTCTCCAATTTTGATAAAAAGTTTTTGGTTATTAAAATTGATTCTGTTATATTGTGATGAACGACCTAACGCAGATGATGTTGTAATTAATGCTACATGAGGTATTTTATGTTTCTTAGTAATGTTTGTAGTTGAATTTAAATATTTATTCCAAATCACTTTCCTTACTTGATCTGTTATGGCAAGCATTGATATAAGCTTCCCACATAATAAGTTTGAATAGGGGGGGACAGCTCCAGCAACATAAAGATCTAATACATGATAAAGATTTTCCATCTTCAAATGGTAATCCCATCCTATAATATTATCCCTTGCATTTAAATTAAAAACAGGATCTCCTAAAGCAAACAAACCAACGATTTTTCCATTAGATTTGTCGAATACTAGATATCTAACCCTTCTCCCATAACCATTAGAGACAGGTACACTCCAAAGCAAACTAGCGAGCTTAAATAATTTGGAATAGATTGTATTGGAGTGAACTAGAACTAATATTGGTTCAAATTTAGTAATATCGATATCAGTCCCATTTGCGAAATATTTTTCAAGAATAGGGAATGTTTCCTTGATAAACGTTCCCTCTTTTAATAATATATGCTCTCTATAATGATTATGAAGGTTTCGGACAATTGACTTATCATTTGACAAAGATTGAATGAGATTATCATCTCCTAAATGAAAACCTTGACCAATTATGACTTCGATTATTTTTTCTTTAATTGTTTGTTGATTTTCCAAAATATATATTTTCTAAATTATTTATTAGTAAAAAGAAACCAAGTTAAGGTTAAAATCCTAAAGTTATAGAATCTATGTTACATTTTGAAGGGCAGTTAAAGAATAAAGGCTTGTTTCAGACAGCTAAGGAAAGCTTGCAAGTCATAGTTGATAAATCTTTGCAGACAACTGTTCCGCCACTAGAAACATTAATTTATGCTTATCTATCTGGATGTTCTCTTTTGAGCGGAAATATTGGAGACAATTCCTTCCCATCACACTTCTGAACCAATCTTACCACAGCGTTCTTTGTTAAAAGAAATCTTTGCCTATATCCTTGATATGAACTTATTGAGGTAGAGATTAAAAAAATCTATAACACTTGCGACTTTCCATTCTAATGTCGGGTCTTCTGCATTATTATAAAGAATATCAGGAGCTTGATCAAGACCCTTGGAATTGATAACATAAAAACCAAACTCAGTCGGATTTCAGATCAAAGTTACAAAACTTAATACTTTTTCTTAACCAAATCAATAGAATCACTACAAATAGGAAAAATTCTATCCTTTTCAGATACACATATAGGATTAAAACTAATCATCTCAAACTTATTATCTGCAGCATAATAAGAGTAATTCCAAACCGAATAATCAATTTTCAATAAGTATTTGCTACTAAAAGTTGTAAAACAGAATTTATAGTCAGTAGGTTTAAATATTTCACCAAGATCACCTCGACCAGTAATTATAAAGTTTTTGTTTTTATATACGAAGTAACCGATGACCTTATTTCGATTATTTTTAGCTGTCAAGAGAAAATTCATATCCTGGCAATTTATCATAGTGACTTGTATTTGATAATAGTTTAACTGTGTCTCTTGAATACTCAATGAAAAATTAAGTAGTTTTAAGCCACTACCCTCACATTGTTCGGAAAATGAGACAATGCTATCAATTACAGATGTAAATTTTTTATTTTCTAGTTTGTATAAGAGAAGGTTAGTTTTTGTATATTCAATATTTTGAGAAAAGGCGACATAATTGCAAAACAAAATAATTATCGTAATTACATATTTTTTCATAACTCTTCTATTTAGCGATTAATTTTTCTAAGTACATTCTTTATGGGTTTTGATAAACTTGGAATATTAGGTATATGATTAGGACTACCTTTTCCTGTAACATTTATTGCAGGCATTGGTATTTCATTAGTAAATGGCACATATTGTTCATTGCCAGGAGTAAAAATATTAAATTGAGCATTAGGGAATCTGCTTAGAGCTTGTCCTGCTACAGTTGCATCACCAACGCTTGGAGTGTTTGTGTTACCTGGGTGACTATGATTGGCTTCAATTAATGGATTTGAATCTGTTGCTTTTGTTTGTATTTCATAATCCATCCCTGCATCAGCATTTGAGGTATGAGATGTAGTAATGTAATTGGTTTCTTGGCCAACAGTTGTTTGGCTCCATTCAACATCTGAATTTTGTGCTGCAAATTCAAATAATGATTCTCCAGCGTTGTTGCCGTGAACTGTATATTCATCAACAGAATAATTACTAGTTTCTCCGTTACTATTTTGAGCAGATATAGTAAGGGGGTTCTTGTCTCCTAAAACACCTTTGTCCACTTCTACTGATTTACTACTGTTAGTGGTGCCATCATTATTTGAAGCATATAATACATCATGATCATCATCAGTCTTTTTAATGAGATCTATACTTCCGTTCTTATTTAGCTGATAATCATCCTCTAGCATTCCATCCGGGTCAAGAAATCTCATTGGATTGTTGTAAGCAAAACGATAAGGACTCCATCTTCTATTAGTCTCAGCTAATTGATCCGGTGTTGTCCATCTCCCAATTTGGGGGTCATAGAATCTGGCGCCGTAATCATATAGATCCTAAATTACACAAGACCAAGTATTATGATTAACGCGTATTTTTAATAAAATTTTTCACAATTGTAAAATGACCTATGTGTTCTTCATCCCGAGTTCCTGCTAAACCAGTAACTTTATTAATGTCCACTCTCTCTATTTCGATCTGAATTGTATCCGGTGGAATAGAACTATCATATTGATAAGATAATCTATCAGGCTTGTCATATCTTAAATTACTAAATCTCCAAGTAAATGAATAGCCATTTATATTATCAATTTTCTTATCAAGTATAACAATGATTTGCGATTTGTTATTATTTATAGTGAAAGATGGATTTGAATGACTATAATATCCATATTGTTTTTCAGCAAAAACTTGTTTTATAGTAAACTGAATACTATCATTTATTTTTACATGATAAGGAACATATTCTGATAAAAAGGTACCATTTGATTTTGCACGTTCAATACTTGAACTTGAACATCTTCCTATATAATGAGTATCGAAAAGGTTACAGCTTGAGAATAATTTAATAAGAATGAGCAATAATAAAATTAGATACCGTTTTGTTTTCATTGGATTGATTTTGGTTTAAGTACAATACCTCCTGGATTTTGAGTTTTAATCCTATTATAAACCTTCGCAGGAGTTTTCTCATTATAGAGAAGGGCTGCCTTTGATACCAGGTTTCCTAAAGGACCAGGTAGTCCAACTCCAAGCGATCCGGCAAATATTTGGGACAAGGCTGAAGGGCTTCCATCTTTTTTGCCTTCACTCCTTAAGCCATTTTGAACAGTTTGAACACAGTTAGATTGACCAATATCATAATCTTTTGTTAATTCATTTATTGTCCCCTCTTCATTTTGACGATCTTGTGGAGAAGTGGCGGGAATTAAATAGCCTTCTGTATATATAGGATCCCCTGATTCATCATCTTTGTTAACATCACTATCTAAAAACTCTTGCGCTGATCCATATGAAGGTGAAGTTTTATCGTCACCCCTGTCTTCAGGAATATCATTTTGGCCTTTCAATCTACTATTCCCGTGTGTCCCATTCTTTGACCAGAGTTGATATCTCCCATCTTTGTTTTGAATTAATTGAGCCATATGACCAGGCTTTATCAATACAACTGAACTGTCTCCATTAATATCTATGAACTTAATTGGATTATTTGCTCCATATTGGTAAGGAGTTAATCCTATGTACTTTTCAGCAAATCTGTCTTGGGTTGTAAATCTCCCAATCTGTGGATCATAGAACCTAGCTCCGTAATCATGCCAATTGCTATTTAAGACCTTATTTACAGCTGATTAACATTTCGAAAGAGGTGTTTTCAAAGAACTTTATAGATTAAAAACTACGTTAAAGTCAGTTCCTCACCTGTTTTCAGAAGTGAAAATAAGGATTTTTTTGACTATTTCATTAAGTGCTATTGTACTTTATGATGGATTGAGTGCTTTTTAAAAACTCGGGCGATGGAGACCAATGTCAATCCTCCTGCTGATCGATAAAATGCTTACCAATAAGAAGTTTAAGGATTTCTTCCAGAAAAACGGCGCTGCTCTATAATAAAAAACCCGGCGTTGAACCGGGTTTTATGCTCATACATCTATCTAGATACTTGCATTTTCAAGAAATTCTTTTAATCTTATATAATTTGGAAGATAAAAACCTTCTGAGAAGTTCTTGTAATAATTATAATAATAATCTGCTAGTTCTTTAAAGTTCCGCCTGCACATCAACTTAGCAATTATTAATGCCTTTGACCCTTTAAAAATAGCACCCGTTAAAGAGGTATCTTCTGGTTTGATGTTTAGTGCTTTGTCAATTTTTTCTAAAGTGTCGTACTTATCAAAAAATGGTAAAGCAATTTCTTTGAATATTATATAAAGTTCCTGTGCTATAACATTTATATGAGGTTCTTCTCGCATTTGATACCTGTAGGTTTTACCATTGGATTGATAATCTTCTATCGATGTCCCTATTGTGGGGGTTCCTTTTTTGTATTTTTCTTCAAACTCAGATGTTTTATGAAATATATCTTCCACACTATCAACCCGCAGTAGTAAAGATGGTTTTAACTCCCATCCTTCATCTGTCTTTAAAAACACTATCTGATATTTATTCCAACCATCCTTATTACGCCTTGTAAACTCTCCTAATTTCATATTAACTTGAAATCCAAAATCTTTCAATTTAATATCAAGCGCTTTTAATAATTCTGATTTTAGGAATTCTCTATTTGTCATGGCGTATGTAAGTCATTTGGTCTTATAATATCTACTTTTGTTGGAGGTATTTTAGTACCAGCTGGGTATCCTTGAGCTGCACCCTTATTTCCAACTACTGTTCCTCCATATTTTCCGATTGCAGGATAACCCGGTTTTTGATTTTTTGTCATTCCGGCTCCTGATGAAGATTTTGCATCAGTCAGTTTAATTGCGCCTTGCTTTGTGCTAACATTATCAAGTCTTACATTCTTTGCTCCTTGAACATTTGGTTTAACTGTAACTTGTTCTGCAATGTTAGTATGGCCAGTCTCCTTTAAGCTATTAGTTACAGTTCCCTCAAAATCTTTCCCTTGTTTCTTATTTTCAAGAAGTCTTAATCCAGCACCTTTAGGAATACTCTCTATAACTGATTTGTTTGGATCAATTGTTGACGTTTTAGGATTCGCAACTGGACCTTCTAAAGGTTCCTCTACAAATGATGCATTTTTTACAAAGGCTTCGGCGTTTTTCAACAATTCAGCCATAGAAACAGGATTGTCTTCTTCAATTGATCTCAGACCACTCTCACTTTCCATTCCCTCTGCTTCAAACTCTTCCCTGTTAAACTCTAGTTCTTCTCCTGGTGGTGGTGGTGCGACACCCTCTAATCCATCCAAATCAATATTCTTTATAGGATTATTACTAGCATATTGAAATGGGGTCATAAATGCAAATTTTTCTGCAAGCCCATCTATAGTTGTGAAGCGGCCAATTTGGGGATCGTAAAACCTGGCGCCGTAGTCGTACCAGTCTAATCCAAGTCCATCCTGGTATTCTTTTCCATTGTAGAGATATTTGTTGGTACCACCCTGGTTGACAGGTACGAACTGTAGGCCGAAAGGATAATAATCGATTGACTGGGTTATAAGTGCTGTTCCAGAACTATTTTCAAAAGATACCCTTGTATTTCCCAGGTGGTCCTTTATAAAATATTCATAAGCAAACGTTCCGGTAGAATCACGGTTAATAACACCTTCATCCATATGGATTAACGACAATGTTTTATTACTTAAGTATTCAAAGCCATCGTAATAATACCTTGAGGTCGGATTTCCACTGCTTAACACCACCTGTTTCAGCTTTGTTCCCATCGCATCATAATAGTAGGTAATACTGTTATTTGCATCTTTTGATATTGACTGTGGTAAATTTAAACAATTATATGCAATTGTCCCAAATCCTTTATTAAGATCTTTTGTCAGGTTGCCATTGCTGTCATACGAGTAATCATTCCCGGAGGTATTTCCATCATTAAATCCTGATGTATTTGATGAACCATCGGTAACCGCTGCAAGCTGGTTGCTTAGTGTGCTCAGGTAAGCATATGACAGGTTATCAATCTGAGTGCCTGTTCCATTACCGTCGTTGCGTTTGAGAGCCAGGATGTTTCCATTTGAGTCATACGAGTAATCATACTCACGGAACTTTTCTGAGTTAGTAAGAGATGACCCTTCACCATAATAATTATTCGTGATCCTGTTTATTGCATCATACCGGAAGGTATAAGCGCTTTTTAATGTAGTGCCTGGTCCTGTTTTCCGGTTCCAGATGACTCCCGAGATGTTTCCATTGTACTGATTTTCTTTGGTAAGATTGGTAAGCGTACCTGGGTTTTCATATAATAATTTCATGGAAAAGAGGTTTGACCCAAGATTATCAGGGTCATTAATAGTACTCAACCATCCACGTATATTATAGCCATAATCAACCTCCTGGAGGTATGAACTGCTGATCTTATTAAGTCCTTTCTTTGTTAGTTGTCCCAGTTCATTATATGTCAATTGAGCAACAGTCAGCCTGTTGTTTCCATTGATCTCTGATTCTGTGGTTAGTAGTCTCCCGGAGTGATCATACGTAAAGTATTTATCAACGGCTGTTGTGTGGGTGGAAAATGTCTGGCTTTGTTTGGTGTGAGTGACATTCCCGATAAAATTATATCGGTTACTGATAATCTCACTTCCATTACTATCATCGTAAAGGTTCTTAAGGGATTCTAAGACCCTGTAATGATCATCATAGTAGTTTGTTGTGGTTATATAATTTGAGGTTCCCAGTACTTTGACTTTGGTTCCTGTAACCTGTCCGTTTGGCAAATCAAAGTAATGGACACTGCCATAGCTGTCTGAGTAGTTACTGATGTTTAAAGTACTATTAAAAGTTTTTACCCCGGGGAAAATATAATCATCATAATATGTTGCTGAAAGGTATTCCATTGTCCCGTCTGTAGAAATTGGGAAAGATTCATCGGTAAACCCTAAGGTAGTGGTTAATGTACTGTCTCTGCCAATGAAATAGCTTATCTGGGAAGAGTCACCGTAAACATTATCGCTTACAATTGTCTGCATCTCGGAGAGTGTCTTGGACAACGAATAGGTCAGTATCCCTGTTAATACGGGCCTGTTTAACCTGTCATACTTAGTAAAGAGCCATTTATTGGCCGGCCTGTTATTACCGTCCTGAGTCAAAACAAGCCTGTCTCTTTTGTCATATACCATGTAAACAGGATCTGCCCCGGGGAGTTGTTTTTCAATCATCCTGTTCCTGCTATCGTACTTATAATAATAACATAATCCTTTAATGATATCTGCTGAACAGGATATGGTATCCATGGCACTTGTTATGTTTTCAACAGCCTTTGGAGGCAGGACATACCTTAGCAAGTTGAAATCATCATAAACATAATATGTCTCCAGTTTATTTACATTGGCGCCATTTTTTACATATGTCCTTTTGAATACAACGTTTCCCAGGATGTCTTTGTACTCTTCAGTTGTATGAAGGCCATCGGTGGTTTTTATGTTCTCATCCTTTATAATCGTTTTAAAGAGGGTATTAGCGGGATAATAATTGAAGGAGTTGTACGAAACACCGCTGGTATTAACCAGATTATCTCCACTAACTTTCCAAAGCAGTACATCATAACTTCCGTTAGTGGCATATTCATATTTTACCGTATGGCCACTTGTTGTATCTGTAGCGCTGTATGGCTGCCATGTTCTTCCCGGGGCTCCCTGCTCCATTGTACGGTTAAGAGGAGAACTCTCGAATACTGTTTTGGCATTCGCTGTATCAGATGGAAAGTATAAAGAGTTATTATAAAAACTTCTTTGTCCTGATATAGCTCCATTAATGTAAGCTCCTCCATTGACTGATTTGGAATATGGAAGATACTTAGTGGATTCTCTTCCATATTCATCATAATAGACAGGAGTTACTAAGTCAGAGTAAGTTGGAGAGGCCATAACCTGTATATTCTGAAGCGGCCGTCCAAGACCATCAAAATACTGAATTGAAGATTTGAGGCTGTCGATATTTTTCAGGTCACTTAAATTCTGTACAGCAACGATTGGCTCCGTGGTACAAATATAATTCATCGTTGTATCGGGCAAAGCCATTGCACTTATAGTTACTGTTACACCATTTGAATAAACAGCTCCGCAATCAACATTATCCGTTGCTCTTCTTTGATATTTAGTTGTTGTAGTCAGTGACGGAGGATCATATACTGCGGAGGTAGCACCTGTAATATCATTCCATGACGAACCTCCGTTTGTAGATTGCTGCCAAAGATAACTGAAAGAATTGCTCCCTCCTGAAGCTGGTAATGAACTCGTAAAAGCAGCAGCATCGGCGCTGTAACATATTATCTGATCGCTTGCAATGGTTCCTCCAACAAATTGGGGTTTTACAGTCTTGGTAATAACATTTGAATAGAGTATCCCGCAGAGATCTTCATCCCTCCTTCTATATTGTGTTGTTGTAAAAAGGTTAGGTGGATCAAACGATAAACCACCACCCAGCCAAGCGGACCAGGTAGTACCTCCATCTTCAGATTTTTGCCAGGTATAACTGTATGATCCTGATCCTCCCGTTGGTGCTATTCCGGTTATATTACCAGCATCGGCTCCATAGCATAGTGTTTCGGCCCCTGATATTGATCCTACATTAAACTGGGGACTCACAGTAACAGTTACTTTATTTGAAATCCCCACGCATCCATAGTTATTATCTGTCGCTTGCCTCTGGTATTGAGTAGTTACAGTAAGGTTAGAGGGATCAAAAGTTAGGGAGCTTCCTCCGGCGTCAGTCCATGTGGTACCATTATCAATTGATTTTTCCCAACTATAAGAATAAGCTCCTGATCCATTACTTGCTGGTAAAATTGAAGTAAAAGCGGCTGGATCAGCATTATAACAAATTGCCTGATCCGTGGCTATATGTCCTCCATCCAGCGCGTTTCTGACTGTCTTTGTTGCTGTATTTGAATAAGCGACCCCACATGAAGGATCCGTTGCTTTTCGCCGGTATAGAGTTGTTGTGGTAAGAATAGATGGATCAAAGGTGGTCAGGCTACCTCCTGCATCTGACCATGAACTGCCACTATTGATGGAATATTCCCAACTGTAGGTATATGAGCCGGAACCGCCACTGGCAATAGAGGTACTTGTTATATTAGCTGCATCTGTAAAATAACATATTGTCTGATCTCCGGCTATGCCCCCTCCCGATAATGGATCACGGATCGTAACTATGGTGGACGCAATTCTTGCACAATTTCCATTTGATACAGTTACTGAGTAAAGCCCTGCATTGACAGATGTTGCATTTGTTATGGAAGGGTTTTGCTGAGTACTGCTGAAGGAGTTGGGTCCTGTCCATGAATAAGTTGTTCCTCCTGAACTTGTCAGGTTAATTGTAGCTCCTGAACAAACAGGACTATTGCTGCCGGCACCTGCAGCAGGTAAAGAATTTACAACCACATCTGTTGATGCCTGGCTCGTACAACCATATCCATCTGTTATTGTTACATTATATGTTCCGGCATTTGCGGTTGTTGCATTTGAAATATATACAGTCTCTGCACTGCCGTTGTATGAGTAACTTGGTCCTGTCCATGCATAATTCACTCCAAAATGAGATGATAAACTAATAGTATTACCTACACATACAGGGCTGTTGCTTGATGCTACATGTGAAGGACGTGAGCGAACAGTTACCGCAGTGGAGGTCTGTGCAGAACATCCATTGCTATTAGTTACAGTTACATAATATGTACCTGTGGCACCAGTCGTTGCTGCAGAGATAGTCGGATTTTGCTGGCTGCTGGTAAAACTATTTGGACCGGTCCAGGAGTATGAAACTCCTCCTGAACTGTTAAGGTTAAGATCGCTTCCTTCGCAGATCGGACTGTTGCTGCCAGAGGAGGGTGTTGGCAACCCATTTACTGTTACCGTAACACTTGCGCATGTTGAATTACCACAACTGCTGGATTCCCAGCGGGCATAATATGTGGTAGTTGTTGTAGGAGCGGCTATTGACAGAGGATTACCCGTGCCGATGGAGGTGCCTGAGCAACCGCCTGTAAGCCATCGAAGCGTTGTGCCTGATCCTCCGGTAACTGATAAACTTATATTCCCTCCTGAATTAGTACATAGATTATTCCGGTCACTTGATGCTGATGTGGGTGGTGACGCTAAGGGGTAGACAGTTACTGTCACACTTGTACAAGCAGAACTTCCACAGCTATTTTCCCAATGAGCATAGTATGTAGTTGTTGATGATGGCGCTGTGATCGTTAATGGGTTAGTGGTACCCAGGACAGCCCCACTGCATCCTCCTGCAACCCATTTAAGTGTCGTTCCCGATCCTCCGGTGGATGTAAGGGTTATTGAAGAATATGTCCCGGGACAGAAATAATTATAGTTAGTTGTTACTGAGGTTGGTGCTGATGCCGCGGGTAAGATAGTTACCGTCACACTTGCACACGTGGAATTAGAACAACTATTTTCCCAACGGGCATAATATGTCGTTGTTGTGGTAGGTGATGTAATGACTAGCGAGTTACCAGTACCTATCGAGGTGCCATTGCAACTGCCTGTGAGCCACCGAAGTGTTGACCCGGAGCCGCCGGAGGCTGTAAGGGTAATATTTGAATACAACCCCGCGCAGAAGTTATTTTGGTTACTCGATGCTGATGTGGGAGCAACCGGAGAACCACATGCCTGGTTGACTGTAAGTATCTTAGTACCAATCATCATAGTCCCGTTTCTTGAAGATCCTGAGTTCGATGGTATTGTTACTGTAACCATATATCCATTCTGTGAATAGGTGGCAAAACTGGTATAGTTTGAAACACTGTAGTTAGTACAACCATTTGTCGTGACTGCAACGGTATACTGCCCACCAGTGCCCGGAGCATTAATCGTTGTCGGTGAGATGGCCGTGGCGACACACTGTCCGGATACTATGCTACTATGGATTATCGAAAACAATACCACGCTTAACAGGCTTACTAAAAATCTCTGGCTAGTCTTCATATTGTTATATTTTCAAATAGGTTTTATTATCTCTGCTTAAGAGATTTGAAATATGAGTTTATGTTTAAGATTAAATTTTGTCAGAATCCTGGTTAAGGATTTATTGCCTTTGACTTATAATGATAATCGTAGGCCTTTAAAATATTCTTATTTTGATCCTTAATATATTTCAACCTGCTAAATGAGTCATATTCATAATAGGTTGTTATGTTATTTTGATCAGTCATTGAAGTAATTCCAATCAGGGGATCATAAGTGTAGGTTTTCATTGTGGAATTGTTAATGTAGAATCGGACATCATCAACCTGTCCTGTCAGAGAGATAGTATAGGAACCGGAGATTGCAACATTGGTCGAATTAAAGGTCCAAACTCCAGAAGACTTTGACCACCAGCTTAAGATATAAGTTCCACTTTGTAAACCGGTTAGGGCTTTGCTAAATCCACCTGTGCGGCTTTTTCTTCCAGTTTTACAATCATCGAGGTTACTATTTCCATCACTATTTTCGAAATCGTTGAAATAGAATGTATTAGTATCCGCATTAGCGACTTCAGCTATAGGCTGGTTATATGCATTATATATATAGCTTATTGGAATATCTTTATCTTTCTTTGCGCTAATCAGATTACCAGATTGGTCATAACTTGAATAAAAGATTCTTGTTTCCCATGGATTTGTTCCGGTTTTGAAATCAACACTTTTCGGCACAAATAGATTTTGGAAATACTTATGATAATTGGTTCTTTTTCCGTATAGAGTATCTGTTCTGTTCATGATCTGATATTCCTGGACAGGAGCCGCAATAATGTTTCTACTATTACGCCTATGATTAGTTGTATCTGCCATTTCCTCATATAATGAGTTATTAAGAAAATCTGTAGGATATTTAATGAGTGTTGTTAACGTATCCTGAGTGGAGGTTGTAGTTATCTTTGAAGATACCTGGGTATACAGCGGGTCATTATAATTGTAGTAGGTTGATTTAAAAACATACTTGGTGGTGTCATTCATATCATAAGTATATTCATTAGATATAGTTAAGAGATTATCTCCCCAGAAAATAGGGACATTACACCAGGCATACTCATACCTATCACTGGGCCAGACGGTGCCTTCATATTGCATTACTTGTACTACCCTTAGTGCGAGGTTAACGCTTTGTGTAGAATAATTATAGTAGTAATTCTTTAGGTATGATATTTTTTTATAGGCGGCATTTTCGATCTTATAAACTGTTTTAGTATCTAGTAATGCCCTTCTGAAACTCTTGTTTATTTTAAAGGATTTATCAACAGAAGATGCAAAGTAGTTCTGACGGACATCCGGATCATCAGTATACTGATAAATGGTTTTACCACTATTAGTGTTCTTATCACCGATGTATTCTGTTACTGTAGAATATACAACAGGGCTTCCGTCAAAAGGATTAAGATCAGTACAGGGATTTGAAGAATAAGTCCTTGATCTCTTAGTATCCGTTGTATTACAACACCCCGGCTTGCAAGCACCTACATATTGAAATGATACAGCTGGTTGGGAAAAAGAAAAGTCACTAAGGAATACATTAAACCGGCCATATCCTGATTCATTTTCACCATACTTATAGGTCTTTTTAGAACAAACACCATTTTCATTATAACTCAGTATTTGAGAAATTCTTAGTCCACCAGCATATGTAGAATTATTCTGTCCATCAAGATATTTGTTCGTTTCATATTCAAATGTTGTATAACCTCCGGTTGGATAAGTAATTCTATTGAGAATATATGCTTGATTAAAATTAGGATCAGGATCCCTTCCCACAATATTGCCACTGCCAATATTTACATAGGTGCTGGAAGAATAATTATCACCAACGAAATGAATGGACATCCTTGGTACTAACATATCGTTATACTGATGGTTATAGTATCCCCAATAGTCCTTTGATTTTGAACTGTAGGCCGGTAACTGTAATGTTGTGTTATAATCAAATTTGTACCGCTGAATAACGTGGGAATTTTTATCAAGAATTCTTAAGGAATCTAATTTTAATCTCTTATTTCCTGAAGTATCTGTCTCTGAGCTATTAATAAAGTAACTCTCATAAAACAATATGGTTTTTATAGGTGTAGTTGTATCTTCTTTAGAGTATATTTCAATTCTATCCATAGACTTAAAGCCACAATTGTGAAAACAATCTATATATGGTCTATCTAGTCTATTAGTTGTGGAAGGTATAAATTTTACTATTCCCTCTGTGAAATTTATTCGTGATGGAACAACTTCATCCCCATAGGTCAGGATACTGTAGGACATTGCCGAGGGGCTTACTCCACTTGTGTAAGTATGCACACATGTACCATCATCAACGCTATCATCTACTGTTATATAATCAACATAATCGAGACCAAGTGTTCCAATACCTATAGATTGGTAAGTGAACTTGATAGAATCTGTATTACCTGCATCGGCCATTTTGGTTAGTAACCATGAAGATATTGGATCTACTTGAGCTCCTTTGGAAGGATAAAGCGTATTCTGATGATCTGTATAATCGAAAAAGTAATTATTTCCATTTTCATCTGTGAGTTTATTAGGAGTCTGAAACCCTGCGACTTTAACTCCGCTATAGGGAATCATTACAGGGGTAATGGAATCCTTAAATATGAATCTCCCTGATTTACCTGGAAAGTTATAATTATAGATATCAGGATCAGTATCATATGTGGTCGTGCCATTGTACACACTTTGAAGGTACAGATGATCATTGTCATTTTCAGGATTAATTGAATTGGCATCCCTCACGTTCCTTGGATAGGATTGATCATCTTTACCCATTACCTTACGTGAGACACTGCCACCAGCATTTAATGACCATCCAAGGCCAACCCAAGGAGCCATATCATTTACCTTATTTCCAGAGGCATGATAGCTCAGAGTAATTGGTACTGTAAATTTTCCAGATTTAATCTCGTATAGAGGAATAGAGATATCAGGGATTCCAGTATACATTGAAACAGGATACTCACCATACTTGCTCATGGCTGCTGCCTCAGGGCTCTGAGGAGTCAGATTAGGAAGTTGGGGTTGATAAGACTGCCCTTGAGAGGCAACACATAAAAACAAACTTAATATGTACAACCCGTTAAATAAATATCTTTTTTTCATAGGATGTTTTTTTAGTTTTATATAAGCCATTATTCAATATTTGGAATTTTTTTTAAGAGCAATACAATACATTTATTTAAATCTATCAAGAATTCTCAAACTCGTAAACAGACTAGAATTCATTTAATTACATAACTCTTTTGTAGTTTCTTGTTGAATTCTATCTGATATTAATGATTCACTTCCGTGTTTATAGAAGAGTTAATGGAAGTATTTTTGAGAGGATCTCTTATTTATACTGATTCTTAATTGGGCAGAAGTTAAAATATTGATACTCCTTTATGCTTTAAACAAAACAGGGTAAAGAGGTAAAAAAACAAGACATATATGATCTTGTGAGATTTATCCTTTATGGATCACATAAAAAATCAGATAAATTTTAAAATATTTTATAATCACCTTCTATATTTTCATTTTTTCTTCATTAAGTATTAGATAAAACTTTAAAACGAAAAAAATGAAAAGAATTCTTTTAATTATTGCTTGCAGCATTCTAATCCGAAATGCTTTTGCACAGGAAATTAAGATTTGTCATAAGGATGTGACCTATTTTAATGATACTATCAATTGGGAACTTAAGAATCAACTGCCAGACGGTATTTATAAAATTTATTATGACCAGTTGAAAACAAATCTTCAATATTCTGGTGAAATTCAAAATTATCAGAGGGTAAATAAATGGACTTGGTATTTCGAGAGTGGCACCAAACAGACTGAAATTACTTATCAGGCCGGGGTTATTAACGGACAATTTATAGCATATTATCTTAATCAACAGCAAAGTATAACTATTCCTTATACCCAGGGAGTACAAAATGGTTCAACAACAGGATGGTATTCAACAGGAACTAAAATGTTTGAAGGATCGTATCTTAATGGAAATCCTTCTGGAGATTGGAAATTCTATAATGCAGATGGGAGCCTTTTACACGAGGAGCAACTTTAGTGGTTTTAATAAGCAACATAGTCTCGGCTATTTTGAATTCTAAAGAGGCATCATAGAAGAATTCTCATTTGAACCTTTAAAAAGAGAATAAAATAGATTCTTATTCTTACCTTATTCTCGAGTTATTGGATTTGCTTTCGATTATAATACATTTAAGCATAAGATATATAATTCTGATGAGCTTCGATAAATGGATCCTGCACATGTCATCTGCAAATTTTAGGATCATAGAATCAATCCAGTTGATCTACTCATCTAAAAACCTGCCAAAAAGCTTCAGGAACACCAAAAACAGCATCTATTCAAAAAACATTAATTTCAGTTATAGTCATATTTAACTGCCATTTTATCACTGCTTCTTCTATTAACTCGCTGGTAGTTAAAATATCCTTTTGCTTTACTAGCTGAAAGCCTCTCATTTCAAACTTATCGTCAACTTTATTAAAATATATTTTTAGAGCATCGCAGTTCTTGCAATTGTAGAAGTGCTCATATTCATCATTTTCAACCTTTTCCAAGCCTATTATTTTTAACTCTTTATCAGTTAGTTCCATTAAAGCTTTTGTTTTTATTTCTTCAAGCTTTTTAAAATCAAGCTTCTGTAAAAGTGCTTCAGCCTTTTCTTTATAAGCTGATCTGAAAAAGTTTTCTGCATCCTTGAAAAAGTCTTCCATTTTCTATTGATTTATTTAAATGCAAAATAGCATTTTTCTTTTTATTTGAGACTCATAAAAAAAGATTTTAAGTTAAAAAGAAAAAGGTATTTTTCATCTACTAAAGGGATTATCGAAGCCAGTTCCTTTTCTATATCAAGTCCATATGATAACTGCTATCTGTGCAATATGGATTCCAAAGACACCACGCAACTCACCCAATCCTCTGATAAAAATCCAGGCACTGACATTGTCATAAGTATGTCTCAGGTATTCCAGATTTTCATTGAATATTCTTAGCAAAATCTAGCATTAAGTGATAGATTAAAATTTGTTCATCATTTCTTCTGTGAGTTGAATAATAGGAATAGTCAAAACCTTCGAAAATGGGAAGATTGCCTAACACTCTGGTTGTGTTTGCGTCAGCAAATCCACCTTCTAAGAGCGCGTTTATAGACTTAACATTATTACTAATATCAATCGATTCCACAACAAACCCAATCATACCATTAGTTTTGTAATAAGCTGAGTATGCCTCAGTAACAAATCTGCAAATTCCGTTTTTAATATACTTAGCATTTAATCCAGAGATTCCTGTATTATTTATGGAGTCTATCCTCTTACATTCAATAATATAATATGCGCTTGTATCTTTGAAAGAATCTATAGAAATTACTCTAATGTCTGTTCTACCATTCGTTGTATCTTCTTGAATTTCTCTATCAAAAAAATAATCTGTCAAGCCAATTTTGTTTCTTATAGAGTTATTATTTAAATAATTCAAATATAAAACATCACGTATTTCATTTTCATCATTATTCAGTTTTACATTATCAATCAACATTAGATTATAACATTCTATCACTTTTGAAAGTATATTTTCAAACTCGGCGTTGAAGAAACTTATATTGTACTCATACCTGGAAGCATTTAATTCTGAAAAAATCATTCTACCTTCCTCCCAGTCTTAAGAATAGAATCGGTAAATTCATTTACATCTAGATACCCGATCGCTGTATGCCACAACCTCCATTCATTCGGTTTAAAAATATAGAAATGGTCCCTATCAAAGCCTCTTATATCTTTCTGGACAAAAAGTCTATCAGTTATTTTTTTATGACCAATTTTTATAAGAAAGGATAATATTTCTGAATCTGAATTCTGTTTGTTTACCCAAGTTATTTCTTGCTTATATTGATTTGCAGGGATCATCTTAAAAAACATTCCAATGATTTGATTTGTATGCCAAATCTCTACAGTAAATTTCTTTTCAATTGTATCTAATTTTAATTTGAAACGTTCGATGTAAAGTTTCGAGTAATTATTTAGATATCTATTTTCATAACTTATAGATTGGAATAGCTTGTCATACCCAGTATGCTTCATCGAGATCGGAATGACAACATATTTAGCATAATTAACTAAGACTCGCTCAACTGCATTCAAATTGAATGCTTTATATATCAAATGATTAACATCCTCTATCTTCTTTTCAATTTCAATATCTTTTGACTGGATAGAAAGAGTTTCTGAATAAGAGTGTTTCTTTAAACTTTCAATTTCTTGATTTAAATGAATAATCTTTTCTGAATGAATAAAGGGAAATGCAAATCTCTCTGAATCATTTATTTGTTGTTCTATCATGATGCCGGCAGTAGATGATGTATTTAGAATATAATAGGCAAAAAGAGTCGAATTCATTAAGCCTGCCAGCAAATAATAGTACTTGGTATTCTCGGACTGAAGCATTCTGATTGAAGTTATTTTGTCTGTAAAAAGCAATCTTTTTGATGAGATCGCTGCTACTGATTCAAGTTTTGTATTTACCGTTTCTTTTACCAAAAGCATCGGGGGAGAAAAAATTTTAGTGCAAATCCTGCCATTTTCTCTATATATGTATCCAACCTCAGTTTCCTGCCATTTTTGATGTTTTTGAGTAATAAAAAGTTGTTGGATCTCCTTTTTGTTTAAATCTAAAAAATCCCATCCAACTATTTCATTTGTATTAATTTTCCTGACTCCATCTTTTCTCTTAATTCCTTGTTTAATCAAAACATTATTTTCAGTAAGAAAGCTACTGATTGAACTATAATCATCTTTTAAACGCTTTAAAAAATTAAAATCCAAATACGAACCATACACCAATACTTTCCAAACCCAATCATTTTCTTTCAATTTATTTTGCAGTATAGTCTTAAAGTCCGTCCTATTAATTGTGAAAATTTTAAACATTGAAAAAAAACGACTTGGCTTTAATGATATATGTGTAACTGTATTTGAATCGGTACTAGAACCATTTGCATATTTAAAGAACAAGACACATGCTGGTGCAATAGCCTTATCATTTGACTTATCAAAAACTTCTCTCCGTACTGGTGCTAACTCAAACACTTGTTCAATAAAGAAATTATGAAGAAAGTATTTTCTAAAAGAAATACTTTGAACGTTATACAATGTTTTACTAGTTACTATTAGAGCACTCTTCGTTTTTTCTTTTGAAAAGTCACTACATCTTAATAGGAATGCTTGTGCTATTTCCCTGTTCCCGATTTCAAGTTGTGGAGATTCAACAGCTTTTTCTATCTTTCTTCTTTTATCAATATACTCAACATATGACGGTTTTATCTTCTCGCCCTTACCTCTATTCCATGGAGGGTTCCCTAGAACAAAATCAAACTCAATATTTTTAAATTGATCATTAAACTTAGCTTTTTCATCAAAGAAATCGGCTTCAAAGAAATTTGTATTGAATAGAGTCGGGAATTTAAATGACTCAATTGAAGGTGGCTCCAAGTAATCAAGCATTGTAAGGTAAATTGAAAATATTGCAACTTGGACAGCACTTAAATCTTTATCTATACCATAGATGTTTTCAGATGCTAAGTTCCTAAGAGCAATTCTGAATCCCTCAGATTTTATTTCTATTCCTGTATCATTTATATATTGTTCAATGATCTTTCTTAGCGTTTCTACAAGGAAAATACCTGAACCACAAGCTGGATCAAATACTCTACAATAGGAGTAGGAGCCATTCTTGCATAATAAAACTTCTTTGACGCTTTCATCAAGCTTTTCTGAATTGATTAAATGGCTTTCAACTGTTTCTTTTAAAATATAATCAACAAGGAAAAGTGGTGTATAATAGGCACCTTCTTGTTTCTGATTTTCTTGGCCAATAAACAATTCATAAACATTACTAATAAATTCTATTGGAATAATTGAAAAATTATAAAACTCAAATAAGGACGGCTGGTTCTGTTCAATGTCATCACCCCGTAATAATCGTTTGATAACCAGATAGTCTTCATCTGAGATTTTTCCATATTCTTCAATATTAAGTGGGAATAAATCCCCATTAAATCCTCGTTCGTTATCTTCTAAGTAATCAAAAAACTGTTTAGCTTCTTTTGGTCTTGTTAATAAATCACAAAACTCATCGTTTGTCCAAGTCCTAAGCTTACCATCAAATTTTATTTTTACCTTCCTGTCAATCAAATATCTGACAAATATACATTTCCCAATAATTGAGTTCGAAATTTTAGCATTAAGCTTGTGTTTTTCAACTAATACTTTTCTAGCCGCCTTAATATTTTGTAGTAAATGATAATCAACACGGTTTTTATAATTTAACTGATCTACATATTGTTCCCATGTTTTGCCGGATACCATTTCCAAATATGTGAAGTCTGTAAGTTTTTCAACTCCACCAAGCCTTTCTAATGCCTTAAGATTTCCAAAATAGTTAAAGCCATTAAAAATATCGATTACATCGTTCTGGACAATTATGACAATCGGGCACTCATTAAAATTCCAAACTGCTTCATGCAATTCCCGAATATTAGTCGGATTATAAAAAAACAAAATCATTGGTTTGTTATCGAAACAGAAAAATGCATCGGGTCTAATTTTTAGCTCAATTAGTCTTTTAACTCTGTTGGGGAACGAGGTATCCTTTTTCCAATGTCCTCCCTTAGTCAAGATAAGCCCATTGTCTTTATTTAAACCTAGCTTTGAAAAGATATATTCTAATTCTTTCATTTGCTCTTGGCCTAATCGCATTTAATTTTAAATTCCCCTCCAATTACACATTTTTGGTTAAGGATCACCAGCTTATTTTCAGGGTCTTGCATATATAGAAAGGAATTCTTCTGATATAATTTTGCGTCGTAGAATTATATGATTTTTTTTATACCGTCTAACACTTTGATTAATTTTTAATCAAATATTTACTAATAATATAATCATTTTTTATGAATCCAAATATTCTTAATTTTTTCTTGTAAATATACTAAGTAATATTCAACCCGTGTTCAGTGTGTCGGGGGAATTTGGCTTTTGCTTTTGCATTTGGGCTGGTTGAGTGTCGCTAAAAAGCGAATGTGCAAAATGAGCGGTCACGTTACTGCAACATAACAATAAGGGGATAACGAATAATACTTATTAGGTAGGGGATCTCCAGTTGTCCACCTTCCGATCTGGGGATCATACTTGAACTCATGTAAAATACTATTCAGATACTGATTCCTATGATGAAAATAGTGATTTTCCAAGCAATTATTCTATAATAGATGATCTTTTCGTTGAAAAAACTTAAAATATAAATATCCTGAACGAGCCGGGTTTTGTGCTATCATCTGTTGTTAATATCATTTGGTTCTCGTTTATAAACCTGTTGCTTTTCGTTCTCAAAAAGACTTCTAAATACTAATTGATTCTCACTTAGTTTCTTAATCTCCCATTTCGTTTCATTACCATGTACATCTTTAAGTGAGAGTTGAGTATCACGTAAAGTAAACTTAAACCGATATACAGTATCTCCATGACTTGTAAAAAGAGCTGACGAATCTGTATTAAAATACAAAATAGGATAATTGATTTGGAAAGTTTCTTGCTGAAGAACCCATTTCCCGAGTAGTTTTTTAGAGCCCGTTTGCTCTGGCATATTACAGCCTATTGCAGATAAAAAGAGTACTAAATAAATAATACGTCTATTAATGGGCAATATTTGAAAGTGATCCAAGTTGTGCTTTGTCATTTTGGTCATATTTCAATTTATCTAAATTTAGGTAATTAATGTCTTGCTGAGTTACTTGCCTTTTATCTGGGTTTAATGTTCCCCCAGGTGCTCCTGGTTTAGCGTTAGGATCATATTGGTATTGTGGGTCTACAATGGTTCCTCTTGCATTCATCATCCCAGGTTGACCTTGGCCCCTCAAATCCTTATCAACAGGATGCCCGTCCGCTGTACCTTTTACAGCACCCCATGTATGTCCCATTTCATGAGATTCAGTTGTTGACCCATCTTTGCTAATATTACCCAGTAAGAAAACACCAGTATTTGAACCAACACCATCGGCCGAAGATATAGGAACTCCACTTTCCACAACTTTAAAATAATTGTTTTTTATGTCTTTATTTCCTGTGATATCACTAGCTTTTAAATCGCTGTTATAGCTACCATTTACAACAAACTTCATTCTATAATCAGCTCCTCCCATTGAAACTGTTCCATTAGAAGCATTCCATTGATTCTGAATATTTCTTGCCGTACTCGTTGCTAATGCTGCACTTGCGGATGAACCATATAAAACAAGATTAGAAGTTACAGTTATAACTCTGTTTTGTTTGTCAATAACCACTTCCCCAGAACAGCCATCCGGGTCAATCATCTTAATTGGATTGTTCTCAACATAGGTAAAGGGGCTATAAGATTTTAACTTGTCGGCCAATGGATCCACCGAATTCCACCGTCCAATCTGGGGGTCATAAAACCTGGCGCCGTAGTCGTACCAATCTAATCCAAGTCCATCCTGGTATTCTTTTCCGTTGTAGAGGTATTTGTTGGTACCGCCCTGATTGACAGGTACGAACTGAAGCCCGAAAGGATAATAATCTACTGACTGGGTTATGAGTGCTGTTCCTGAGTTGTTTTCAAAAGATACCCTTGTATTCCCAAGATGGTCCTTTATAAAATATTCATACGCAAACGTTCCTGTAGAATCACGGTTAATAATACCTTCATCCATATGGATCAACGACAATGTTTTATTACTTAAGTATTCAAAGCCATCGTAATAATACCTTGAGGTCGGATTTCCACTGCTTACCACCACCTGTTTCAGCTTTGTTCCCATCGCATCATAATAGTAGGTAATACTGTTATTTGCATCTTTTGATATTGACTGTGGTAAATTTAAGTAATTATATGTAATTGTACCAAATCCTTTATTAAGATCTTTTGTCAGGTTACCATTGCTGTCATACGAATAATCATTCCCGGAAGTATTTCCATCATTAAATCCGGCTGTATTTGATGAACCGTCGGTAACCGATGCAAGCTGGTTGCTTAGGGTGCTCAGGTAAGCATATGACAGGTTATCAATCTGAGTCCCTGTTCCATTTCCGTCGTTACGTTTGAGAGCAAGGATGTTTCCATTTGAGTCATACGAGTAATCATACTCACGGAACTTTTCTGAGTTAGTAAGCGATGACCCTTCTCCATAATAATTATTTATGATCCTGTTTATTGCATCATACCGGAAGGTATAAGCGCTTTTTAATGTAGTGCCAGGTCCTGTTTTCCGGTTCCAGATTACTCCCGAGATGTTTCCGTTGTACTGATTTTCTTTGGTAAGATTGGTAAGCGTACCAGGGTTTTCATATAATAATTTCATTGAAAAGAGGTTTGTCCCAAGATTATCAGGGTCATTAATACTACTGAGCCATCCACGTATATTATAACCATAATCAACCTCCTGGAGGTATGAACTGCTGATCTTATTAAGTCCTTTCTTTGTTAGTTGTCCCAGTTCATTATATGTCAATTGGGCGACAGTCAGCCTGTTGTCTCCATTGATCTCTGATTCTGTGGTCAGTAGTCTCCCGGTGTGATCATATGTAAAGTATTTGTCAACAGTTGTTGTGTTGGTGGAAAATGTCTGGCTTTGTTTAGTGTGAGTGACATTCCCGATAAAATTATAACGGTTACTGATAATCTCACTTCCATTACTATCATCATAAAGGTTCTTAAGGGATTCCAAGACCCTGTAATGATCATCATAGTAGTTCGTTGTGGTTATATAATTTGAGGTACCCAGTACTTTGACTTTGGTCCCTGTAACCTGTCCGTTTGGCAGATCAAAGTAATGGACACTGCCATAGCTGTCTGAGTAGTTACTGATGTTTAAAGTACTATTAAAAGTTTTTACCCCGGGGAAAACATAATCATCATAATAAGTTGCTGAAAGGTATTCCATTGTCCCGTCTGTAGAAATTGGGAAAGACTCATCGGTAAACCCTAATGAAGTGGTTAATGTACTGTCTCTGCCAATGAAATAGCTTATCTGGGAAGAGTCACCGTAAACATTATCGCTTACAATTGTCTGCATCTCGGAGAGTGTCTTGGACAACGAATAGGTCAGTATCCCTGTTAATACGGGCCTGTTTAACCTGTCATACTTAGTAAAGAGCCATTTATTGGCCGGCCTGTTATTACCGTCCTGAGTCAAAACAAGCCTGTCTCTTTTGTCATATACCATGTAAACAGGATCTGCCCCGGGGAGTTGTTTTTCAATCATCCTGTTCCTGCTATCGTACTTATAATAATAACATAATCCTTTAATGATATCTGCTGAACAGGATATGGTATCCATGGCACTTGTTATGTTTTCAACAGCCTTTGGAGGCAGGACATACCTTAGCAAGTTGAAATCATCATAAACATAATATGTCTCCAGTTTATTTACATTGGCGCCATTTTTTACATATGTCCTTTTGAATACAACGTTTCCCAGGATGTCTTTGTACTCTTCAGTTGTATGAAGGCCATCGGTGGTTTTTATGTTCTCATCCTTTATAATCGTTTTAAAGAGGGTATTAGCGGGATAATAATTGAAGGAGTTGTACGAAACACCGCTGGTATTAACCAGATTATCTCCACTAACTTTCCAAAGCAGTACATCATAACTTCCGTTAGTGGCATATTCATATTTTACCGTATGGCCACTTGTTGTATCTGTAGCGCTGTATGGCTGCCATGTTCTTCCCGGGGCTCCCTGCTCCATTGTACGGTTAAGAGGAGAACTCTCGAATACTGTTTTGGCATTCGCTGTATCAGATGGAAAGTATAAAGAGTTATTATAAAAACTTCTTTGTCCTGATATAGCTCCATTAATGTAAGCTCCTCCATTGACTGATTTGGAATATGGAAGATACTTAGTGGATTCTCTTCCATATTCATCATAATAGACAGGAGTTACTAAGTCAGAGTAAGTTGGAGAGGCCATAACCTGTATATTCTGAAGCGGCCGTCCAAGACCATCAAAATACTGAATTGAAGATTTGAGGCTGTCGATATTTTTCAGGTCACTTAAATTCTGTACAGCAACGATTGGCTCCGTGGTACAAATATAATTCATCGTTGTATCGGGCAAAGCCATTGCACTTATAGTTACTGTTACACCATTTGAATAAACAGCTCCGCAATCAACATTATCCGTTGCTCTTCTTTGATATTTAGTTGTTGTAGTCAGTGACGGAGGATCATATACTGCGGAGGTAGCACCTGTAATATCATTCCATGACGAACCTCCGTTTGTAGATTGCTGCCAAAGATAACTGAAAGAATTGCTCCCTCCTGAAGCTGGTAATGAACTCGTAAAAGCAGCAGCATCGGCGCTGTAACATATTATCTGATCGCTTGCAATGGTTCCTCCAACAAATTGGGGTTTTACAGTCTTGGTAATAACATTTGAATAGAGTATCCCGCAGAGATCTTCATCCCTCCTTCTATATTGTGTTGTTGTAAAAAGGTTAGGTGGATCAAACGATAAACCACCACCCAGCCAAGCGGACCAGGTAGTACCTCCATCTTCAGATTTTTGCCAGGTATAACTGTATGATCCTGATCCTCCCGTTGGTGCTATTCCGGTTATATTACCAGCATCGGCTCCATAGCATAGTGTTTCGGCCCCTGATATTGATCCTACATTAAACTGGGGACTCACAGTAACAGTTACTTTATTTGAAATCCCCACGCATCCATAGTTATTATCTGTCGCTTGCCTCTGGTATTGAGTAGTTACAGTAAGGTTAGAGGGATCAAAAGTTAGGGAGCTTCCTCCGGCGTCAGTCCATGTGGTACCATTATCAATTGATTTTTCCCAACTATAAGAATAAGCTCCTGATCCATTACTTGCTGGTAAAATTGAAGTAAAAGCGGCTGGATCAGCATTATAACAAATTGCCTGATCCGTGGCTATATGTCCTCCATCCAGCGCGTTTCTGACTGTCTTTGTTGCTGTATTTGAATAAGCGACCCCACATGAAGGATCCGTTGCTTTTCGCCGGTATAGAGTTGTTGTGGTAAGAATAGATGGATCAAAGGTGGTCAGGCTACCTCCTGCATCTGACCATGAACTGCCACTATTGATGGAATATTCCCAACTGTAGGTATATGAGCCGGAACCGCCACTGGCAATAGAGGTACTTGTTATATTAGCTGCATCTGTAAAATAACATATTGTCTGATCTCCGGCTATGCCCCCTCCCGATAATGGATCACGGATCGTAACTATGGTGGACGCAATTCTTGCACAATTTCCATTTGATACAGTTACTGAGTAAAGCCCTGCATTGACAGATGTTGCATTTGTTATGGAAGGGTTTTGCTGAGTACTGCTGAAGGAGTTGGGTCCTGTCCATGAATAAGTTGTTCCTCCTGAACTTGTCAGGTTAATTGTAGCTCCTGAACAAACAGGACTATTGCTGCCGGCACCTGCAGCAGGTAAAGAATTTACAACCACATCTGTTGATGCCTGGCTCGTACAACCATATCCATCTGTTATTGTTACATTATATGTTCCGGCATTTGCGGTTGTTGCATTTGAAATATATACAGTCTCTGCACTGCCGTTGTATGAGTAACTTGGTCCTGTCCATGCATAATTCACTCCAAAATGAGATGATAAACTAATAGTATTACCTACACATACAGGGCTGTTGCTTGATGCTACATGTGAAGGACGTGAGCGAACAGTTACCGCAGTGGAGGTCTGTGCAGAACATCCATTGCTATTAGTTACAGTTACATAATATGTACCTGTGGCACCAGTCGTTGCTGCAGAGATAGTCGGATTTTGCTGGCTGCTGGTAAAACTATTTGGACCGGTCCAGGAGTATGAAACTCCTCCTGAACTGTTAAGGTTAAGATCGCTTCCTTCGCAGATCGGACTGTTGCTGCCAGAGGAGGGTGTTGGCAACCCATTTACTGTTACCGTAACACTTGCGCATGTTGAATTACCACAACTGCTGGATTCCCAGCGGGCATAATATGTGGTAGTTGTTGTAGGAGCGGCTATTGACAGAGGATTACCCGTGCCGATGGAGGTGCCTGAGCAACCGCCTGTAAGCCATCGAAGCGTTGTGCCTGATCCTCCGGTAACTGATAAACTTATATTCCCTCCTGAATTAGTACATAGATTATTCCGGTCACTTGATGCTGATGTGGGTGGTGACGCTAAGGGGTAGACAGTTACTGTCACACTTGTACAAGCAGAACTTCCACAGCTATTTTCCCAATGAGCATAGTATGTAGTTGTTGATGATGGCGCTGTGATCGTTAATGGGTTAGTGGTACCCAGGACAGCCCCACTGCATCCTCCTGCAACCCATTTAAGTGTCGTTCCCGATCCTCCGGTGGATGTAAGGGTTATTGAAGAATATGTCCCGGGACAGAAATAATTATAGTTAGTTGTTACTGAGGTTGGTGCTGATGCCGCGGGTAAGATAGTTACCGTCACACTTGCACACGTGGAATTAGAGCAACTATTTTCCCAACGCGCATAATATGTCGTTGTTGTGGTAGGTGATGTAATGACTAGCGAGTTACCCGTACCTATGGAGGTGCCATTGCAACTGCCTGTGAGCCACCGGAGTGTTGTCCCGGAGCCGCCGGAGGCTGTAAGGGTAATATTTGAATACGCCCCTGAACAGAAGTTATTATAGTTACTCGATGCTGATGTGGGAGCAACCGGGGATCCACATGCCTGGTTGACTGTAAGAATCTTAGTACCAATCATCATAGTCCCGTTTCTTGAAGATCCTGAATTAGATGGTATTGTTACTGTTACCATATATCCATTCTGTGAATAGGTGGCAAAACTGGTATAGTTTGAAACACTGTAGTTAGTACAACCATTTGTCGTGACTGCAATGGTATACTGACCACCAGTGCCTGGAGCATTAATTGTTGTCGGTGAGATGGCCGTGGCGACACATTGTCCGGATGCTATACTAATATGGATTATCGAAAACAATACCACGCTTAACAGGCTTAGTAAAAATCTCTGGCTAGTCTTCATATTGAGGATTATTGAAAATGGTGAATAATATTTCATTTTGGTAAAATATATTGGTTGGTAGATATGAACATTGGCAGCTATGCTTAATATTGATTAATAAATATTTAAAATCTCGGATCAGGTTACAGTAAAAACTGCACCTGCCATCATTAAAAATGTAGAGGGTGATCCCAACCTACATTTAGTATTAATGTTTATATATTGGAATTATAGAGGCCAGAATAAAAATATTTTAACCTCAGTAGGAAAATCGAAAGCTCCTTAGTGAGATTGAGTGACACCAGTACATCGTGATTTTATAAGAAGATCCGTTAAAAAATGAAAGCAAAAATATAGGATCATCTGAAGATGTCCTAAATAGATCTATCAAGCTTGTACGAAGTCAGTAGGAACTCAAGAGTAAAATCTTGTTTGTCTGATATAATAGAACAGAATCAGAATAACTCTTTTCAAGTCAAGTAATTTGTATTCGTTTCTGAAAGCGTAAATGAAGATGCAAAAAAAATCAGCAGAATAATTGTCTCTACTTAATATTAACTCCCATTTGAAAAATAGGCATATACATTGAAACTAAGATAAATGCTACAAGACCACCAACAAAGATAATGAGGATCGGTTCCAATAGGTTGTTCATTGTTTTTATCTTAGTATCAAGTTCATCAGAGTACTGTTGAAAGAGTTGTTCGTAAATAACGTCCAGTTTATTTACTTCCTCTGCGACTTTAGTCATGGCAATCATCTTTTTATCAAAAATTGAATACCCTTGCATTGTTTCAGAAAGAGTACTTCCCTCAGTCAGTTTTTCTCTGATATCACATAAGGCAATTTCCAGGGGATAAAATCCGATCATTTGCCTGATCATGTCTAATGCTTCCAGGAGGTGTACACGAGAGGTTAAAAGAAGTTTTAATGTTTGGCAAAACCTTGTTATGTACGTTAACTTAATTATGGAACCTGCAATTGGGGTCCTAATTAAAACTGAAGATGATAATTTTCTAAACCAACTTTTCTTCCTGTTTAAGAAAAAAAACATTGAAAGACTAAAAATGACAACAAGAATCCACAATGCTAGGGAAGAAAATGAGTTGGAAAGTGCTATTACCGATTTGGTTATGCCCGGGAGATTCCCATTGAACCGTTTGAATACATCTTCAAACATAGGGACAATATAATTTAGCATAAAAGTAAGGCTTAATAGAGTCGTACAAAGAACCAGGATAGGATATGTTAACGCCCCTGTAATTTGTCTGTTTTGTGATAATTTCTTAGAATAAAAAATTGCAAGTTCTTTAAGAACAATTGATAATGATCCACTTTCTTCACCAATTTTGACAGAGAAGTAATCATATTTATTAAATATTTTTGATTTCTCCAGGGCAAGTGATAGCGAACTTCCATTTACAACTATTTTAAAAATATTCTCAACCGTTTGCCATTCAGTCTGCTTACTTAATCCGGTAATTATTATTTCCAGTGATTTTTTAATATCCATGCCTGAGCTTAATAAAACTGCTAACTCAGAAAAGAATCGACTTTTAAATTGGTTATTATTTTTGAAAAATGGGATAGAAATATTTTTATTAAGTATGTTTTCATGCTTTTTATGAGATACTTGACGTGCTTTATGAGACTGTGCTAAAATTTGAGTTGTATTAATTTGCATTTCTATCTATATTATAAAGAATCTGATTAACATAATCTTTTCTGAAAAAAACAGGATAAGTACTATTATTGGACTGAATGACAAAAGATAACCGTTTGACGAGAGTACTGGTTGAATCTAATCTTGTTATTTGAAGACTATCGTAGGAGACATCTATGGTATCAGATGATAATTGACTTTTTATAACAATGCCAGCTGAAGAGAATGAAATTAGAGTAGGGGATCCATCAGGATATATGAATGTAAGTTGATCAGGATATTCTGCTACGATCCTGTATGAATTTGTAAAATTCTCTTTAAATGCAGTTTGAATAATAAAAATCTTGTTGTTATTTGAAGAAGCTTCATTTTGATTACTACCGATGTTTGCAAAAACTTGTATTACTTTAACAGCCAAAGCCAGTAGAATGCCGCTTATAACCATAGCAATTAAAATCTCTGCAAGGGTAAATGCTTTCACCCGTTTCCTAATCAAATATTCAATTATGTGCACTTTTAATGTTTTTATCAATTGTTGGAATTTTTAGAATCTTTCTTGTCTCGTACAAAACCAGACTATCTGAAGTAATGGCTTTAAGAGCTAAAACATAGAATTTAGAGTTAATATCATAGAGAGTTTTAGTAATCCTGATAGAAAAAGAAGGATAATCTAATCTTTTCGAACCAATAAAAATACTATCGGATTCTTCTATTTGAATCTGCTTATTAACAATCATATAGGCCGCAGTTCTAAGGTCATTATTATAAGACTTTTTAATTTTTATTATCGATGAAAAGGATAAAGTCATTGCTGTAAATATTAAGGTCATTGCAACAAGTGTCTCAATAAGAGTTGATCCGGATAATTTTAAATTTAATTTAACCATTTTATGACTGATTTTATTGGATTCTCTTTTATGAGGTCTATGCCGACAAAATGCCATGATAAACTATTAAAATCAATGTTTGAGTTTAAAAGGTGATCAAAGTATTTAGATCTGGGTGTTTCAAGATAGAAACTTTTGCAGTATAATGATCCGATTACATCTCCCTGAAGCTCTACCGCTCCAGGACAATAAATCTGTCCGTAAATTTTTGCTCCGCTTGAAATTTTAATAAATGAAGTAAGCCCATTGCTCTTTATTATAGCAGCTCCTGATAACTTCGAACGTTTACCTATTGAGATAATTAATGAATCAGCCGGATTGTATTTACCTTCACAGTGGATGACACAAAGTTGGCTTGGGAAACCGAGATCGCAGTTTTCATCTATATCTATTGTTTGGACAGCATATGCCTGGAAAGTTCCCTTAAATCCATTTTTTACATAAATCTTTGGTGCCAGCAATATGACATCTTCTAATTTGGTGGATTTTTCAATTATAAGTGGTGAAGTTGATAGAATGATAATATTCCCAGAAAATGAGTAACCAGCCAAGTTCTTTAACTCGCCCGAGTTAACTATGAACGTTTTGTTACTAAAGGGATTGCGTAAGTAGTTTGAATCAATTGCATCAATGTTTATTATACTATCATTATAGATTCTTCCATTAGAAATAAGCTCATTAGCAAAACTAAAGAGATTCTTGTTCAGCTCGGGAAGCGAATGTGGACTAGCTTTAATTTCACCAAAAGCAAGCTCTTTATGAATATACTGCTCACCTTCAATAGCTGCAATTCGAGCTGTTTTGCCAGGCAAATAACATGTACCTGTAAGTGTTGTTTTCCCACTAAGAGACAAAAATCTACCTTCGTCGGACATAAAGAGGGCAACATGCTCATCAGTAAAAAGATTGCTCCCAACAAGTGCTACTTTCGAATAGGATTTATTCTTCCATTTTGCACCAGCCTTAATAATAGAGTAATTTCCCCAATATGTTCTATTTAAATATACGCTATCTGAGCTGGAACCATATAAATTTATTGTAGAACTTCCCTTCCCTTTAAATACATCCATTCCTCCCAAAAAAAGATTGAATGCTGAAAAAACATTTCTCTCAATTTCAGCCTGCTTTGCGGAAATGGTTATAACCTTATCTCCATAATATGAACAAAGAAGAATAAGTCCTATGACAGATGAAGAAAGAATCATAACTATCAGAGAGTAATATAGTATTCCGCCCTTAAGCTTTATGAAATATCTATTCATGTTGGTCCCTCCTTTTTTCATGTTGGATAGGTTATTTCTTTTCAGATATCTGTGTTAGATTTTCTTTTTTGACATTTTTCTCACTCTTAACTTTCTCTTTTACCGGAGATTTGGCTATTGTGTCTGATTCTAATTTCAAAAGATCAGGATGAAGCTTGTCATTTTTATAATACCCTCGTGCTGCAAGTGAACCATCTTCATTGTAATAAGTGTACTTCCCATCTAATTTCCCATTTTTCCAGGAATATATTCTTTTATATTTCCCGTTTGAATACCAGCTTTCCCAAATCCCTGTTTTGCATCCATTGCTAAAATGACCAGATTCGATAAGCTTGTTGTTTAAGAATGCTTTGAACTCTCCATTTAAAAGTTTTCCTCCGTAGTCTCCTATATTTGAATTTATCACTCCTTTTGAGTAGTAGAAATATATTTTACCTCCGGAGGGTTTCCCAACAAGATCACCTGTTAATATTGTTGCCCGAAATATAGTGTCCCCTTTCTGTACTATTACTTCACGACTGCGAAACTTATTTTCTTTGTTCTGAGCATTAACTGAACTAAAAAGACTCATAGAGAATAATATAAAAAGTATCCGCTTCATAGGCTAATTCTTTGAAATTGTTTTAGTTTCTTTTTTATATTGAATTTTTAACGAATCCGGATAGTTTGCAATAATCTTAATTCCTTCAATATCACTGTTCATTTCAACAATAATACACCGGTCAGATATTGTTAAGAGGATACGTTCCTTCCCATCCTTAATGCTTTTTATCAGTCCTCTATATGAAATTTTAGGCCAGGGAAGAATTGCGTTCACTTTATTTTGAACTGGCTTTATTAAAGATTCGTTAGATTTTGTTATTGAACTCATTTTTATGCTTGAGGGCAGGAAGGGATCTCTATAATTCGCATATATTTTAAGAGTGTCAATATGTAATACGGTATCTTGAGGATCCAGGTGAATGGGTGAACTATATGTTTCAATTTCTGGTTTTTTTGAAAATGAAAATATCTTGAGAAGTATTAATGCCCAAATTATTAATGCTCCGGGAATAAGCAGAATATTTAATGCTTTTTTATTCATCTCCTCGCTTCGTTCTTAATGTGGAATCAGAAAAATTAATTGATTTTTAATATTATATCGTATCAGAAATGTTTAGCACATTTTCAGTATAGCCAGTTGTACTTGATCCATTAAGGGCTCTTACTCTCCAATGGTAGACCCCAGGCTGTAGAGTTAATTGGAAGTTATTTTTTTCGATGAGAGTATCCATGTTTAAACTGGACACTGCCGAAAATGAGGGACTCACAACCTGGAGTTCATACCAAAGAGCACCATTTAGGTAGTTCCACCAAAATACCTGATAGTTCGATTTTGTCGTCAGACTATCTACAGGAGCCAGGAGTTCAACGCTTGATCCAGAAATATCCGTCTCAAATATGTCAGTGCATGAAAGGCATGACAGTATAATTAAACTATATATAAGCCTTATTGTGTATTTCTTTTTCATTTTGTTTTATCTTGAATTATTGTTTGAAAAAAAACTTTCATTTTAAGTGAAGTTGTTCCTGAGCTGGATTCTCTCTGGCTGAAAAAATCGATTGAACAAATATTCCCAAGGGATCTATCTCGCTCTATACATTTTAAAAAAGTCAACAGTTCTTTAAAAGATCCCTTTATTATTATTGTCTGAGTCTTAACACTTAAACCATTTTTATTATATATATCATTATGAGGAAGTTCAGTAATGGTGAGATTTAATCCTTTGCTTAAAGAATTGGCCTTCTCTAGCAATAGGACTTCTCCATTAACGGTAAATCTGTCTTCATAAAATAAACCACCATTTAGGTTCTTTAGCTTTAAATCAAGTTGTCGTAGTTGAGTTGGTGCATCTTGCAAATTGGCAAATTGATGAGTGTTTTCCTTTATTGCCTTTATCTCATGTATAGTTTTCTTAAAAGCAAGATTATAGCAAAGCACCAAAAACATAAGGCACCCTGTTAGAAGAAGGTAATATTTTGTCTTATACCCAAGAGTATTTTTCATAATTCTGAATCCTTTAAATCGATATCCAATTCAAAACTTGCCGGTCCTGATCCATTATCGCTATAGTTTTTAATTGAAATTTCATTGATCCAGGAATATTTCTTCAAATCAGTAATCCACAGATTCAAACAACTACTATTATAAGTTGATCCTATAATTAAAATTCTACCATTTTGAAAAGAAATAGGGATTTCTTTGGATGCAAGTTGTTTTTGGAGTGGAAAAATATTCAGCCTCCCAAGTGTAATACCAACAGGTACTTCTTTAGCAAACCTATCTGAAAAATAAGCAAAGTAAGATCTATTGCGGATCTTATTTGCTTTTAAAAATTCTTCCCTTGAAGAGATAAGACTCTTTTCTCTTTCTATCTTATTAAATATTTCCCGATTGGTTCCTATCTGAGAAACAAGAAGATTATTCTTCTGCTGGCAATGTTCAAATAATAAGAAATTTATAAATAAACTCACAAAAAGAAAGAGAGCCAAAAGTAAAATTGTAATCTTAAACAATCTTTTAAATTGGTAGTTTTCCTTCTGCTCAAAAATCTTTGGATAATCAATTAAAATAGTTGAATTTTCGATAAAATGTTGAAGAGAATTCGAGAATGGCACTATGAAAGCAGAACTAAGACTTTCTGGGTCCATAGCAATGCTAAAATCCGGAGTGGAATCATTGTTTCTTTCAAATCCATCTATGGAATTATTTTTTATGAGAACTCTATAGTACGGGACTAATAGCATAGATTCTACTTCAGAAAACTGTAAAATCCCAACTAGAGAAAATGGACCAAGATATATTTTTAAGATATTAAAACCGTATTCATTTATTTTAAGCAATATTTCTTCCATTTTCTCATTTCTTATTATTGAAATGAGTTCTCTTTTCTCCTCCAGGACGGTATGTTGAATAATAAAATCGTTTTTATTTGCATTTGGAAGAAGAGCATCCAAAAGTGGACCGTTATTTTGAGAATCTATAATTTTATGTAAGATACCTTTACCATCAATGGAGAGATAAATTGGTAGATTGGCAGAAAGTGCAGATGGTAATTCTTCTATAGTTGATATCGATTTTTTAAATAATATCTTTATTTTGTCCCTGTGTGAACTGATAACTATTGCATTAATTTCCAATGTGTCATCAGGGGTGATCCAGATGTCAAGTCCGGCTGATTTAGAACCTTTAATAATATTTATTTTATTAATTAGTGAAGACATATAATTAACTTATAATCGTAGGTTTTATAAATATGTTCAGTTTAGCTTTGGTTTTTTCATCAGTCCGATTAGAGAAAATCCATTTCAGGATTGGTATTCTAGAGAGGAACGGCGTTCCACTGCTTGTTTTATTGCTCCTGTTTTCTTCTAATCCACCCAGTAGAATCATTTCTTCATTTTTAACCCTGATTTGTGATTTAAATGTTCGTGTAACTTTTCCTGGAGGCGCTGTTGTCGCAATCCTATCAGTAAAATCAGACTGGGTCACTTCAATTTCAAGGGTAATCTGGTCGTCTCCGGAAACTATAGGTGTTATGATCACTGCTAATTCAGCTTCGACTGGTTTATAGGTATCAATTTTTGTTGACTGTGGATTCTGAGTGCCAATAATGTTTAACTGTTCTTCAAGATAGTATTCAGTGGTTCCTATACTTAGCTTTGCCTCATGGCCATTTAATGTGGATAAAATTGGGGTAGATCTGATATTTAAAATCCCTTGACTCTCAAGTGCCCTGATCTGAGCATAGAAATTCGGAGTTACTTTTCCGATCTTAGCAAAGCCCAATCCATTAAATCTATTTATTAAACTATTAATTGAATTTGCATTAAGATTCAAGTCTAAAGAAGGAAATACTTGTCCTGAAGTTGGTGGCGCTGGATTTTGTCCTATTCCGGCTGTTATCCCTGAAGATACTGTATAAGTTGTGTTATAATCAATTATCATAACTTCAATTGAAATAACCGGAACCAGCCTATCGATTTGTTGAAGGAATTTCTCAGTTTCAGTTACCTTATCAACTGGTCCGCTTAACATTATACTATTTTGTTCCTTAAAAATTCTTGTTTCAATGTCTCCGATCAGGTCTTTGGGTATTAAATAGAGTATACTATCCACAGCCCTATATTGCATTTGTATAAGGACCTGTTTCATTAAATCAGGAGAGTTTTTGTTACCAATAACATAGATATTGCCTTGTTTTTTAAATACGTGATCTGTTCCACTTAGTATAGATCTTATAATATCCTCGTATTTTGCACCAATTAGTTGTAGTGACAATTCACCTTTTGGAATCGATGCCATGACGAAGTTATTTCCTGACTTAATGGAAATTTCTTTCAATATTTCACATATTGGAGCTTTTTCTGCAAAAAGAGTAAGACTGTCCTTCCCCAAAAGATTAACGGATAGTTTATAATTACCTTCCTTTTCATTTTTAAAATTCAAAGCTGTAAGGTCTGATTTTTGTGATTGAGCATCAGTTTTTTCAGGAAGCTTCTTTTCAAACAAGTAGAATCCATCCTGAGTGGTTTTTAATATAAGATTATTGGAATATGCAATTTTATCCAATGTACTGGTTATAGGCATATTTTGAACATATGCATTGATTCTCTGATTGGAAAGACCATTTGCTGGAATGACATTTTTTCCTGTTATATCTGTTATTTTTTGAGAAAGGATACCAAGTTCAATATCCTCCACATTAAGAGAAAGATTACTGGACTTTGGATCGTACTGTACATCGAATGCAGGTGGTTTTACAGGCTTCTCAATTTGTTTTATGACCACTATATTACCGATAAAAGAGATATCAAATTTATACTCATTGCAAAGGAATAATAAGACATCTGATACTGTAACATTATTAAAATTATTGATTATCTGGAAGTTCATGCCAGGATCTATGCTTATATTGACTCCTGAACTTATAGCTAATGCCCTTAAAAACTCATCCAGCTTAACCCCTGTCACAGAATTTGTCACTTCTTCACTTAATCCTGGTATAGATTTTTCAAGTGACCTCACTTTCTTGGTTATTGAATCATACCTGATTGTCCATGAAGTATCAATTTGTCCAAAACCTGTTGAACTTAGGGACAAGCTAATTAAGATTGATATTATTATTATTTTAATTTTTAGCATATACTTAGGTTTCAAGGAAACTTCATAATTAATTTAAGATTCACATGAGATTATCGGTAGAATTTCTTCAAGAGAAGTTGTACCATAACTAAATAATTCAAAAGCACTTAATGAGAGAGTTTTTATCTCTTTGTTTTTTAAAAGATGCTGAACAATATTTTGTGGTTGATGTATATTCTCCTTAAGCTCATCATCGATATTAATTATCTCAAAAACAGCAACCCTGCCTGAATAGCCTGAATTGTGACAATGTTCACAACCGCCCGGTGTAAAATGTGTATTAACAATTCCTTTTTCTCTTAGGTATGCTGGGAGAAGAGTCATATCAAATTCATTTGAGATTTTGCAATGACTACAAAGCTTTCTTATAAGACGTTGTGCAACTACTGTATTTATTGTAGACGAAAGAAGAAATGGCTGTATCCCCATGTCTATCAGTCTGGTAATTATACCCCAGGCTGAGTTAGTGTGAATTGTTGATAAAACCAGATGTCCCGTTAGTGCAGCTCGTATCGCCATCTGGGCTGTTTCAGGATCTCTAACTTCTCCAAGCATTATTATGTCAGGATCCTGTCTGAGAAAGGTCTTCAGTGCCAGGGGGAAGGTTAAGCCTATGTCTTCTCTGAGCTGGACCTGATTTAATCCTTCAATCGTATACTCAATAGGATCTTCAATGGTCATAATATTAACATCATTCTTATTAAGAATATTAAGAGTAGCATAAAGGGTAGTGGTCTTTCCTGACCCTGTCGGGCCACTGATTAAGATAATTCCATTGGGTTTCTTAATACCTTCAAGGTATCTATCTAGTTGGAGATTATTAAGACCAAGTTCAGTGATGTTAATATCTATCGATGTTTTTCTTAAAAGTCTCAATACGATCTTTTCTCCATAGAGAGAGGGAACTATGGATACACGAATATCGAAACTCTGATTTTCCGATTTGAATAAAATTCGCCCATCTTGTGGGAGCCGTTTTTCAGCAATATCCAGATTAGCTAAAATCTTAATTTTATTGATTAAACCTGGATAGTCATCCTTTTTAATAATATATCTTTCAAATAACTTTCCATCAATCCTCAATCGGATCCTTGATGCTCCTTCGTAAGTCTCAATGTGAATATCACTGCATAATAGGTTATTTGCTTCATTAATAAGTTCTAAGAGAAAATCATCCTGTTTTAGTTCATTTTTATCTTCTATTGTAACTGATCCATTATTCCCTTTTAAACTATTTCTATTCCTCAGATAATATTTTGAAAGATATTTTTTAATAATCTCAGATGGTAGTTCATGAAATGTAATCTTTTTCCCAAATAATACTTCCAACTCATCAATAGCTAAATTAGAATCCTTCTCTTTAGCATGATAAAATTCTATCGTATTCAATCTATCCGATTTAGGCAATATTAAATAGTGCCATGCTTGATCCGGAGTAATAGACTGGATCATTTCAGTTGTAAGTTCTATCACCTTTTCATCCATAAATCAACTGGATTAAAAAATTGTCATTCAATCTTTCGAAACTTGTTATAAAAAAATTACTTAAAATGATAAGAATCAGATATAAAGAGAGAAATCCGGCCAGTGGCACATGATTTTTATATTGAGATGAATAATTTTTAATAAGATGCCAGAGGAGTAATGAGAATATCAACCCTGTAAGATAAAACACAATAAAATTTATTTTTGAGAATGCACAAGCGACAGTAATTAGAAGGATAATATCTCCGAATCCTATATATGATTTAAGTATTGAACCAATTGATTCTCCTTTAACGTGATAGTATCCCGCAAGCAGGGACATCTGGATAAAAAGATAAAGCAAATTGGCAGTACACATTCTAAGATAAATTATTGATGTTAAGTTTTTAATCCCAGCTAATACAAACACCACAAATAGTATAAGAAATAAAATGCAGTTTATAGCCCTATATTTAAAATCCTGGTAAACAATTAAACCCAGGATAAAAATTGTTATGATATTGATTGCCAGCATGCTTTAGTCCTTAGTAACTTCTATAAGCTTTTTGTTTTCATCAATTTCCCAGACATTAAATACGCCGTCACCATCAAAGTCGACAACAGCAGTCGCTCTGGCTTTGAAAGTTGAACTGGATGCTTCCACTACTTCAATGAGATAGTTAGCATTACCGCCATCTTTGGTAAGTTTTTCCTGTTCGAATCCCAGTTCCACTAAGTTTGTCGTATAGGTGGAATGAAGATAGAAATAGGTCTTTTCTAACATATGGACATGGCTGAGTTGCAGTTGTGCCTCAGTACTTTTGGCTCTTGAGATAAGAGGCATAAGGTTTGGCAGCGCAAGCAGGACCAGGATCCCAATAATAATTAGGACCACAAGTAGCTCTGTGAGAGTAAATCCAGGAAATTTCCTGCTTTTCAGGTTTTTTTTCATAACAGATAATAAGTTAAACTTCCAATTAATATTCCATAGAAAGGAATATTGCTACCTGTTAATGTAAAAACCTTAGATTTATAGAAGGAGAATTAAGATTTTTTTGACAAAATATTATTTTGGGCTTACCTGTAAGTTGCCAGAGTATTAGTTATATGAATGTTACAGGGATTTTGTTTGAATGCCCTTATAAGTATGGTTTGCTCAGACTGAAAACCTAATGTTTCAGATATTTCAATATTTTTTTTGACTGACTTTGATAATAAGGTTCAAATGATTCTACCTTCTTAAACGCAACTTGGGCATCCCTATTATCATTAATTTTTAAGTAGCAGAGTCCTTTGTACCAGAGAGACGTAGTATACAAAAGGCTATTGGGCCCAATATTCCCAAAAGTCTGAATTGCAGAATTATAGCTTTTATTTTCAATAAAACATACTCCTATAACAATGCAGAGTTCGCTATTATAAACCAAACTATCCGGTACATCCTTAAAGTTTGATAAAGCTTTAGTATAATCACCTTTATCATAAAACATAAGTCCGTCTTTTACTGACTTACTATATGTTAAGTTCAAGGATCTTGTGTTTATAGAATGACTGTACGGGGAATAGAATTTAATAAATAAATCTTCATCATTTTTGTACCTGGGACAGAATAAAAGAGCAGATATAGTAAATCCTATTATTAGAATAGTAATCGCTGCTGATTTGAAAACTAAAAATCTTTTTTTGTTTTTGTTTATCTCATTGTCTTCACTTTGAAGTATTTCAGAGATCCTCTTTTCACCCTCATTTAGCGACTGCTTATTGCCATATTTTTTTATATCAAATAAGTGTCTTGTATTAAATTCAAAATCCTTAAGTTTCTTTATGTCCTTGATGATTCTTGTCTCTTGTGTTTTGGCAAAATCAAGAGCTCTCTCATAAATTTCAAATTCATTTTTGAGATCTTCATTGGATTTTAATTCAAGAATAAAATCTTCAAGTTCTTTTCCTTTCAGCTCATCCAGGAAGAAATTTTCAATAGTTGACAAGTACTTCACTCTGTAATTCTTTATATTCTTTAGATCTAAGTAGATTTTGAATTAACCTTTTCCTACAGTTCTTCTTTTTATCAGCGACGGCTTGAGGGTTCTTAAATCCCATTATTTGCATTATTTCAAAAAGTGGTTTTTTCTTGCAATATAAAAGTAAGAGTGTTCTACATTTAGACTCTAGCCTATTCAATTGATAGAGATAAATATTTAATTTTTTTTCTTCCAAATCATCATCAGGAATCTCATCAGACAAATTTACAAAATTTTGAAGATCATTTGTCTGTACTTTAGATCTATTTCTTAGTTCTTCAAACCATAAATGTTTACAAATTGAAAACAGGTAAGTGTAAAAGCTACACTCTAAAGTAATTCCCTCATCTTTTATCTTACAAATTAAGATCAAGAACGCTTCCTGAAGTATATCTTTTGTATCATCACTTGAACCATTATTCTTTTTTATCCAGCTTGAAATCATAGGATGTAACTTCCTATAAATATTTTTTACAATGGCTTCATCATCCCGAATTAAACCATCCAAGATTTCTTTATTTGTATACATTCATAATATAGTTATTACAGTCGCCTGAATTAAAGATCAAGATTTTATTTTAATCATTTTATTACATGGCAAATAGTAGGTTAAATATTAAGATCATAATAATATAGTATATTATATAATTAAAGATCAATAGTATACAATTCAACAATCAGAGGTAGATTACCTAGTCTTTAAAGCCTATTTATTTCCCTGCATTAACTTTTACTAACTTTTTTACGCTCGAAGATTTTTAATGTTTCGAATAAATCATAAATTTTGACGAAAAATATCTCCATTTGACTCTGGGAAGGAAGAATTGACTGGGGAGTAAGGTTTTTGTTGTTATGCAAGTATCTTATTATCATGTTATTATTAAACAATATCCTCACTATCTTCATATTTAGATAGTATCTGGGATAAAGAATATTCCTTATTCACTATTAAAACTGTTGCTTATTTTAGGCTCAGCCTTGTCGTATTTTACATTATATGCATTGTGATGTGGTTAAACCCAGCTTCGTAACAAGCTATTAGAAAGTAGCTGCCTATATTATCAACAAGCGATTTATTGGCCGAAATAGTCAAACGTATAAAGACAAAAGTTGAAGTCCGTCTTCTCATAAGCTATGGGTGATGAAAGATTATAAGTTGAATGTGAGATTTTGAATAGAAAAAAACCTAATCAGTGATTCTCCTGATCGGATACTATTTTATATAAAATAGTTATTTTCTATAAAATAATCAAGCAATCTTAATAGCATTGGGGGTATTATATATAAATATGTGGGTATATTCTATAAAATACCTGAATTGAAAAACTACATTCTAACTCCTGAAGACTTTACATCCAAGTACTTGTTTTTGATATAATTCAGCACAGAATAAAGCCTATAATTAATCTTATGTAAAATAGATTAGCTTTAATTGCATATTGAAATATAATCCTTACATCTGTTATAGTATCATTATCCCACTTCTGATATTGAAGCAATCCCCAGCATATATTTGACACGGTCATTAGCATCAGTTTAAATTCTTCAATGTGTTCTATGGAATCCATATCCCAATTGTCTCTCTAAAGCGTTTTTCAATTTTAGATTATATCTTTTACATCTTCCATAATACGGTTAAAATTGTCGTTCAGATCCTTTTCTGTGATATGGTGCTTCACCTTTAACTCCAATCGTTTAAAAGGAAATAGGTCAAAATTGTAGAGCTTGTCCTTCCCATCAGCAAAAACAAAGAATTGTCCTTGCTTTAGCCTGGTGAAATCCTGGTTCTTATACTTAGATGTTTCCCTAGTTCCCTCAGATGTTCTTGTGTCTCCACCCATAACGGAATTAGTAAAGGATCTGGAAACGGTCCTCTTTTCAATTTCCTCACTTATGTTCTTATAGTATCTGACACTATCAGGGTCATTTGCCTTTCCTATCATTTGATATGAAAGGTTTGCTAGCAGTGAGCTTGTAATAACGTCTCCATAATTTTCTTTAGCCAGGGCCCTGTCCTGAGTGGAAAATACTGTGGCAATATTATAACTTCTCATCGTTGCAGGTATCTTGGAAATTCCATCAATGTAAAAAGTTGTCCCTTCATCAAAAAGAAGAAAGCTTGCTGGACGGTTCCTCACCTGCATACTGTTTATTGCTGTGCTTATTATCACCGAGATAAAGGGGGCGTTTATTCTCTCAAGCCGTGGATCATTAACAATGCTCAATAGTGTTGGGTTCTCCGGGTTGTTGATGTCGAGGTCAACGTCATTTGCACTCATCACCCAAAATATTGTTGGTAGTGCAAGATCTGTTAAAGGAAGCGAAAGCGAAGCTTTAACGCCCGCCACCTGGTTTTCTGATATTAGAGAATCAACCAGTGGAGATCCTATCGCTCTTGAATATGGATTTTTCGAGATAAAATCAACTATCTCTTTTGGTGTTTTCACCAGGCATAGTGCAACTGCGTGAGGTAGTGTACACATCTCAGGGTAATCTACCTTAAGCCTCCAGATAACAGCTGCTAGTGTAGGCTCAGGGATCTTGTCAAAGAAACTGCTTCCTGATTCCCTGACATTATCTACTTTCTTCAGGTTTGCAAAAATCAGCTTTGTTTGTTGCCGAAGGTGCTGCTCGGTGGGTATGTACTTCGGTAAAAAAGGATTTACCCTATCCGAGTAATTAGGTGAATGCGGTATGATAGTTGCCTGTTTTACTTTTGAATCCTGAAAGAAGTAGTGTGCTATTTCTGTTATCTCACCGTTTTTATAATCGTAACAGAGGCAGGGAATATTTCTTTCTCCCGCATGCTTAAGAATTGGTACAAAACCACTTTCTGTTTTTCCGCTCCCTGCACTTCCAAAAATAGCTATTCCCCTTTTTATGTTTTGCATAATAAGAGGGGAAGAATTTCTTATTGGGAATTTAACGCTCCAAATAGGGTCTATCTTCCCAGTATCGCTCAGGAGTGTTGTGCCAGTCAGCAAAAGGAAGATAACTGAAAGAATGCTTGCCAAAATAAAGATGGCGATATGTAAAGGAAGGCTGTAACTATAAACCAGAGAAAAAAACAAGTAAACCAGGCCCTGTATTAAAAGAATAAATAAAATTCTGGTGTAATACTTAATCTTAAAAGAAAGGGCTGCAAATTGTAACAATGAAACAACTAGTATAACTACACCTAAAATTAGCTTTGCAATGAGTGTAAGCTGCTGAAAATAATTAATTATGTATTCCATGTTTAATGTTTATAGGCCTGTGTTCAGAGTCGTTGTTAAAACCTTTTTAGTGACGTCCAGGACAATTTTTGACGGGTTATAGACGTAATTAATTGCCTTTATACACTCTTTAGCTCCCGGTACCTGTTTAAAAACTGCTGAAAGAGCATCCAGAGGATCTTTCGCATTAGCCAGGTTCACAGCAGTATTTACAACCTGTGAAGCTTTATTAAACTCTTTTACTCCGGGTACGTCTCTTGCCAGGCTCATTGCAACATTTTTCGCTGTATTTCTCATTTGGTTCTTCATCGTGTGATAATGAGAGAACTTATGTTGCTGAGATCTCTTGTAATCAAAATTTGTATCAAAGCCTTTTTCACAGCTCTGTACAAATTTCATCCTGTCAAAACCGATCTGGACCTCTTTGCC
>Ga0224521_1000032_pt1 | contig 58971 bp, 49 predicted proteins | sample CFST0metaG_FD_182731 | JGI IMG/M metagenome (GOLD analysis project Ga0224521, IMG submission 182731) | Peat soil microbial communities from Stordalen Mire, Sweden - C.F.S.T0 | ecosystem: Environmental > Terrestrial > Soil > Wetlands > Peat | place: Sweden: Norrbotten County, Stordalen Mire... | reverse complement strand
CCACAATTCCATCTTCAACGGTTCCGGGTGCACCTACAATAGGGATTGCGACAGCAGGAAATGCTCAGGCTACGGTAACATTTACAGCACCCAGTAGTAATGGTGGCTCTAATATAACCGGATACACAGTAACTTCTAGTCCTGGTGGTTTTATAGCCACAGGTTCTGAAAGCCCTATTACAGTTACAGGGCTCACCAATGGAACTGCCTATATCTTCACAGTAACTGCCACAAATGCCAGTGGTACAGGTCCTGCAAGTTCTGCTTCAAATTCTGTAACACCTTCACCCACTTCAACAGTTCCGGGTGCACCGACAATAGGGACAGCGACAGCAGGAAACGCCCAGGCAACAGTAACATTTACAGCGCCAGGCAGTAATGGTGGCTCAGTTATAACCGGATACACGGTAACTTCAAGTTCTGGTGGTTTTACAGCCACCGGTTCTGTAAGCCCTATTACAGTAACAGGACTCACTAATGGAACTGCCTATACCTTCACAGTAACTGCCACAAATGCCAATGGTACCGGACCTGCAAGTTCTGCTTCAAATCCAGTAACACCTTCACCCACTTCAACGGTTCCGGGTGCACCAACAATAGGGACAGCGACAGCAGGAAACGCTCAGGCTACGATAACATTTACAGCACCAGGCAGTAATGGTGGCTCTATTATAACAGGATACACACTAACTTCTAGTCCTGGTGGTTTTACAGCCACCGGTTCTGCAAGCCCTATAACAGTCACAGGACTCACCAATGGAACTGCCTATACCTTCACAGTAACTGCCACTAATGCCAATGGTACAGGTCCTGCAAGTTCTGCTTCAAATTCCGTAACACTTCCTCTAACCGACGAAGACGGAAATGTATACAATACCGTAACCATAGGAACTCAAGTATGGATGAAAGAAAATCTAAAAACAACGAAGTATAATAATGGTGATTTAATCGGAACAACTACTCCGATAAACAAAGATATATCGATTGAAAACACCCCTAAATACCAATGGCCTTGTGGTAATAATGAGAGCAATGTAACGACTTATGGCCGATTATATACTTGGTATGCTGTAACCGATAGCCGTAATATCTGCCCAGCTGGATGGCATTTACCAACCGATGCTGAGTGGTCAACTTTAACGGATTATCTTACAAACAACGGTTATGGTTACGGAGGTAGTGGAAGTACTATAGCTAAATCTATGGCAGCCACTGCGGGTTGGCAAACATCTGGAAATGCAGGTGACGTTGGCAATGACCAAGCAAGTAATAATAGTAGTCATTTTAATGCTCTACCGAGTGGCTTCCATGAAATCACTGGAGGAGTCGGCCAATTTATCACTAACTGTTACTGGTGGAGTTCTACTGGGTACGATACACGTAATAACTGGACTCTGGAAATCTCCTATAACAGAGCCCTCGTTGACAGGAACTGGTACAGTAATCAAAGTGGCTTATCTGTTCGTTGCATCAGGGATTAGCGTTCTACATTAGCGAGAAACAACAATAAGATAAAATCTGCCAGATGTAATGCCGGAAATAAATTCTTTCGCAGAAATTGAGATTAAATAATTATTATCCTTCTCAGGTTTAAAGTCAATAACTGAAGAACCTGAGGGTGCTACACCATCCCTTCCATTCAGAATTAATGTCGGTTTATTTTCATTTACTTCATATAACTCGATTTGAACAGTTTTAATTCTATCCTGATCGCCACAAGCGACAATAATATACCTGTTACCGGAATTCAATAAAATCCGGGTTTCTTCCTTTTCATCTGAACTCAGAATATCAAGATCCACATGAATAACTTTATATCCCAGATTCTCAATTTCTGTGATCTTATCTTTTGAAGATTCAAAGATTTTACTAAATGATGGTTGGGATTCGCAATTCAGTGAATGCAACAACATTAAAAGAATTATCGAGGTGGTGATTCTATACTGCATATATTTCATAATTAAATATTAATCATAAGCAATTATCAAACAATATCTTCCAACTTTATTTCCGGCTGAAAATTTATTAACGATAATTTCAAACTCATAATACTCATTCTTATCAGGTTTGAAAGTAGTCTCAATTATCCTGGATGAGTTCTTAACATCGCTCACCGACACCAACGATCCGTTTATATTTGTATTTATTTTTAATTCAATTTCATTAATTACATTATATTCACCTAACAACAACACGGAATAAGGTCTTCCGGAAACCAGTTTAACGGGCGCAAATCTATTCGGTGACTGTTTTACCAGATCGATTTCAAATCTTGCGATCGTCATGTTTTTCTCGACTAATTCCTTATATCTGGATTCTCCTTCATTTAATAATGGCAGAATAGACAGTTCATTACTTAACTGAGCTTGTGAATTAGCAATAGATACCCAGATAAAAAACAAAAGAACAATGAAGTGCTTTTTCATTATGGTTTTCTTTTAATATTAATGCCCTTAAAATGACAATAAACAATACTTTCATCCATTCTTTCCTTCCCCTGTATCAAGTCAAAACTATTGACATCATCAGGAAGTCTTTCGAATATCAGTTTAACAATGGAACTTTTTACAACCTTGATTATTTTTCCTGGCGCGATTCCCCCATCTAATACCATATCTTTCAACGGTAATTGTAACTTCTCATTCTTTGAAACGCATTCGATAAAATATGCATCTTCGTGGTTTGGCCCAAAAATCTTATAAGATTTATTACTTGGCGAAAATTGCAGAGATATTATGGTATTTTTATTATCACTTATTATATTAACTAACCTAATCCCTTCGCAACCAGAAGGATTGCCAATTATAAAACTATATTGAATTTCATTTCTATTATTGCTAACGGGTGGATTGATCTTTTCTTCAATATTTTTAGTTTCATTTCTCAGAGAAATCTGGCTGGCAGCTACTACAATTTTTGATCTCCTGATAGAATCTCTTGCCTTGTTGATTAAATTGATTTTTGCCAGAGCCAGGTTGTCAGCATGATTATAATCATCTGCCACTTTGTTATAGTATTTTAATGCCTGGTCATAATCTCCTTTTCCAAGTGAATTATTACCCAGATTCATTAACGAGTCAATTCTAAACGATTGGATTGAATTATTTGCTTGTTTGATTAGATCTATAAAGACTTTTTGTGATTTAACCTCAGGAGGCAATTTGTTAATAGAATCTATCGCCAGATAGTACTTCTCATGTTTAATCAATGAAATAATTCCTGCCTTAATATAATCTGTATTAACGCCAGGTTTTGGTCTATTAATAAAATAAGCGGAAATAGATAAAATTAATGCAGCCGCTATAACATAATAAATATATTTGTGATTAATCCCATTTTGTTTAAGATCAGTTATCGGTACTGTTTTGGCTGCCTTAAATTCTGATTCAACAGAAGATCCATTTAATATTGAGATTAATTCCCCTGCACTTATTACTCTTAAATTTGCATTTTTTTCAAGACATTTTTGTATTACGGTTCGATATGGGTTTGGTATTTCATCAAGACCAGGTATAGGATCATTAGTTATTGATTGGATATTTTTCAAGGGATTATCCTGTGAATCAGCACAAAAGGGTGTTTTGTGTTTAAAAAGTTCATACAAGATGATCCCAAAAGACCACAGATCAACATTTGTATTTATCGCACCATGAATTCCGAACTTTTCCGGATAGAATTGTTCCGGAGCCATATATGAAACTTTCCCAAGCAGCAGGGTTGATTTTTGCTGATTATTAACATCAGACAGAATATCAACCTTCTTGGAGATACCAAAATCAGCAATTTTAGGTATCCAATTATCGCCTTCGATGAACATAAGGATATTTTCAGGGCTTAAATCTCTGTGAATAATTTTTTTATCCTTATGCAGGTATTCAAGAGCACTCAATATCCCTATAAGAACGTCAAGAAATTTCGACTCCGGTGGTGATGTAGCTATAAAATCCCTCAGGTTTCCCCCATCCGCATATTCCAATATTCCAACCTGTACCAGTGAATGCCCCCATGTGTGGTCAAATTTTACAACAAATGCATCGTGAATTCTGATTATGTTTTTGTGTGAGAATTTTCGGGAGTCCTTCATTTCGTGAAGGACATCATATTTCCCCTCCTCCCCTTTGTTGAAGAATTTTAATGCTACGTATTCCTTAAATTGCTTGTCGAATGCTTTATAGACCTGGGCAAATCCCCCTTCCCCCAATAAGTCCTTCTGAGAGTATTGGTAACGGTTCCTGAAATCATTTTCAGAAATATATATTTCGTTTGTATCACTCATTGTTTCAGTAATTTATACCAAACCTGAGTAATTTAACTCTTTATGCACCAAAAAGCTAATTTACAATAAAAATATGAAATTCCAATATTTATGGAGACTTGAACATTTAAGATTGCTACTTATAAATATATAAAGAAAGTTAGTTTCAAAAGATAGATTCCAATTGTTTAATTCTTGAATCAGAAACAGATGGATTTAAGGTAAGAGTTTGCTAAAACAGATTCACTGACAAATTGTTTTCCTCTGATATCTGAATTAAAACCCGGGCAGTATTTATTTAAATATTATGAAAAAATATATACCTGTATGATTATTTTGTCTTAAATTTGATAGAAGATAGGTGTTATTGTCGTTTCAAAATCACCAATCTATGAATAAACGAAGATCTTTTCTTTTCCTGTTTTTTCTTTTCATAGTTTTTAAATCTTCATCCCAGGATTTTCAGATAACTCTATTGAAATTAGAGTTTTATGGCAATCAATTGCATATTGCATACAATATTGATAATAAAACTTCTATCGGCAAGTTCCGCATAGATATTAAAATAAACAAACAAAATGGTGATTCCATAACTCCGAAATCTATCACCGGTGACCTTGGAAATAATATTAAATCGGGAAATAACAAAAGCATTATCTGGGACCTGGAAAAGGATTCTATTCATCTCGATGAGAATATTTCTATAGAAATTATAGGTAAAAAACATATTGAAGCCCTTAGCAAAGGCTCAATAATTCTTATGTCAACAGCTGTCCCCGGATTGGGACAGACAAAGGTAAGTGGAAAACCATGGTGGCTTTGTAGCGTTGCAGCATATGGAACATTGGCAAGTGGCTTTATTATTTATAAAAGCTCTCTTAATACATATAATTTATATAAAGCGGAAAATAATCCCAGTACCAGAACAGATCAATATAATAAAGCCCAGAAGAATCTAAATATTGCCAATACCCTGTTCATCACTTCTGCAACTCTATGGGTAGCAAATATTATCTGGGCTGCTGCTACACCAAACAGTAATCAGTCACTTAAACATGACTGTGACATTTGATTATGGAACAACTACAAACTATGGAAGTTCAGTAACAGCGTCACAGAAACCTGTGACGGGGAGTAGGAATACCTCAGTCAATGTTGGAGTCACTAGCCTGTCTGCAAATAATTAGAGAAAATAATGATGGTTGTGATCGTAGAAGTAACAAACTATTAATTCATAGAATGATAAACCAATAAATCACTTAAAAAAATACGTTGGTTTTACGGCATAACGCCTTATATTTAATATTAAACTAAATTCTCATGCAAATACTTAACCAAAATTTAGAATTTGAACAGCTTTCGAGCGATTTTCGTAACGCTTTTTCAGGCTTGAAAGCAGATAAAGTTCTTTTGCGTCTAAGAACTTCTTTATTTAGGTTTTCAGGGGGTACTCATATTTCACCCAGGTGGAGTGAAACTACTCAACTTCCCTATTTATTATTATCAGCTAAACAACGTGGCCAAAGGTTAGATCAATATATAAGAGCCACTAATGCAGTACTTCGTAGTTGGGATCCTGGCATGTACAATTTAATTATTGCAAAATTAAATATTGATGTATATGCCTTTCGAGGAACGAGTTCTTTTCAAAATGAAGCTTTTAAATATATGAATCCTCAAGATATTGATAATTATAAAAAGAAATTTACTAAGCCAGTTTTTTATCAAGGAGGAAATAGTCAAGTTTTTATTAATAATATTAAAGACCAAGATATAAATATTATTGTACCTGGCGGTGCTATAAATATTTACGATGAAGTTGATGACATTATTAATTTTTTGATTGATAATTATTATTCAATATTTTAATAGGGGAATTAAAATGAAATAGCTACATGGCAACTTTATCAATATCTCAAGAACCACTGAAAACCAACACTGCTACTTCCATCCATCATCTCTTAGAAGATTTTGGTGGATGGATTTTTATTTGACTTGTGTCATTATCTTTCATAACTTTGTGATAGCTAAGTTTATAAGCAAAAATGATAAAATGATAAAATGATAAAATGATGCCTCTTTTAATAATAGATATTAACTCATTAGAAAGGCAGGGATGAAAAAGAAAAGCAAAATATTGATTCTTTTATCTATTCAAATAATGATGTCATTTATCTTGTCAAACTGTTGCAAGAAGGAATCTGAGTCCGATCCTGTAAATGTCATTGATGTTAAAGGTAACACATATAATGTTATACGGATTGGTAAACAGTTATGGATGAAAGAAAACCTGAAAACTACCAAGTATAATGATGGTACTTTCATTCCTAATGTAACGGATAGTGTTACCTGGGCTGGTCTAAGCACAGGTGCATTATGCTGGTACAACAACGATGCTGCTACCTACAAAGCTACTTATGGGGCTTTGTACAACTGGTACACCGTAAACACAGGCAAGTTATACCCTGCAGGCTGGCATGTGCCTTCCGATGCAGAATGGAAAACCTTAGAGGATTATCTAGGTGGATATAGTGTAGCCGGTGGTATATTGAAAGAGGCTGGCACAGCACATTGGCTCACTCCTAATACAGGTGCAACCAATCAATATGGCTTTACAGCTCTTCCAGGTGGATCCCGTTCTGACGATGGATCATATGCTGGTTTGTTTTATAGCATTACAAGTTTAGGTTTCTGGTGGTCTTCTACAGAGGTACAAACAATATATGCCGCTGTTAGGATTATGAGTAACAGTAATACATCTACCAGCGCACAAACTGCCTATAATAAGCCGTATGGATTTTCTGTTCGCTGCCTCAGGGATAATTGATAATTGGGATCTGCGGGATTAGCGCGAAGCAAGGATAAGATAAAATCTGCCAGAGGTAATGCCGGGAATAAATTCTTTCGCAGAAATTAAAATTAAGTAACTATTATCCTTTTCAGGTTTAAAGTCTATAACTGAAGAGCCTGAGGGAGTTATACCATCCCTGCCATCCCTGAATAAATGTCCTTTTATTATCAGTTTCTTCATATAAATCAATTTGAACGGTTTTAATCCTATTTTGATCATCACAGGCAGCAATTACAAGTGCTCATCTTTGCCTGAATTTAGTCTCCGTTTGAGACCTATGAGACTAGGGTTTCCACTTCCCCAACAGGCGACCTTGAAGAGGTGGTCCGAATCCGGAGGGGTTATAGAACTGAAACTTAGGCGGGCCAATTCGAGTAGCCGCTCCAGGCTGATCTGCTACCTTGCTCATAACGGCGGGGGTAGGTTTCGTAAGGGTGATGTAATACTCGTAGATGGGAACGGGTGCAGTCCCCGGTGGTGTGTACCAGCTGGGATCGAGCTGGTTACCTCGGCTGTACCATTCAGCATCCATTTCTTCAAACGCGCCCCATACCATAGTCGGTTTCCCAGCAGGGCCAGCAGCATGGAGAATTCGTCCCGCGGGAATGATTACAATCCTTGGCCCCGTGCAGGCAGACTTCACTTTTAGTGGTACTGGGTACCCAGTCAGTTGAGTTATTTCGGTCCAAGGATCCATCGTAATTCCAGTATTGTTGATCATTGTGGTTCTGAGTGCGAAGTTAACTAAATAATAAAAAGCTGTAAATTTTCAGTCTATCACTCAACAGACTTATGACAAAATTTTAATATAGCTAACCCCTAAGTTACTAATATATAATTTGAATGTCAATTAAATTGTTTAATAAAGTTAAAAATAGGTAAGAAAAAGTACATATAATAATTCATTTGAAGAATTGGAGTGTGATAACATCACTTTTAACTATATTGAGATCTTCAAAATAAAATCAAGGTAATTTGCCATAGTTACTACCTCCATTCCAAATGTTTATTTGCTAGTTATTACAAATTTATTGATTACTGATAATTCTTATTAAATAATAAAGATATCTGACTTATCCTTTTTCTTCAAATGCAACTATAACAATTCCCGGATCAACTGCGTTTGATTTTGAGAACTCAGAGCCACCACATTCCGATGGCTACTGAATTAGGCAGTCGGGATAGGTATCTATTAGTCCCTGGAAGTAGTCCTTGGGCTCTGTCTTGTCCCAAACGCTGACGTCCTCGGCTGCATTCAACGTGTCGTTGACGAAGTCAGCACAATTGTTCGTAAAGACATGATATGACGTCTTATCAGCGATGTACTGATTTACGGCCTTCTGGATCTGTTCCGGCCTAGTAGTTGAAATCCGCATAATCTTAGCACCAGGGACGAAATAACTTGGCGTGGTGTTTTTGGGAAACGTCCTTTTCCGTACATCGACCTTCTGCCACCAGGCCAAGTACTCCCACCGGTCCCATCCCTGCAAGTTGGGATTCGTGGCGGCTTGGCTGTAGCGGACATAGGAACCGTCCTTTTGTTGAATTACCATTCCTACGTGACCGTAAGGGTCCCCACCCGCCATCTCTGTCAAATAGACGTAGACCTCTTGGAGGCTTGGATCTGATTTGAAGCAGGCGGAAAGTGATGTCTTTCGACCAGAGGATTTCTTCCGGGGTAAGATCATGCCGCCAAACTGCTGGTACAGAGCTAGTCATTCGGTTCGCAATTGGGTATCCTTGGGTTGATCGGTAAGAGTACGCCCTTTAAGCTCCGGGTGCTTTGCTTGAAACGTTTCGTTGGTCATAGCCGCCGCCTCTTTTTTTAACTGTACTCGTGGCATAGGTTCCTCCTTTCGTTGATAATAAACTAAGAATAATATAGTTACATTAATTAAAATTGATATTATCTTCTAATAATTTAAGATCCTAATTATTCGTCTCCATATCCAGTTTTGAATCTTATTCCTGTTCACCCCCAATTAGCACCTACGGAATCAGCATAGCTATTATACCTTCCTGAGCAGTAGAATCTCTCCTAAGGGCAAAAGGGACTCTATATTTAATAAAGCGAAGTTGCAACTTCGCTTACAGGGATAAAACTTAATTTTATGTTTTTTGATTTCATTACATTAAGCATCCTCATTCGCTGCGAATTAGTAATAACCTCTGTACACTTCTTCAAGTATTTTCATAAGCCTTATAATTTCCCATTATTTTATAATTGAACATCTTTCTTTTTCACAATGAGTGTTCCAAAACCATAGTTTCCATCTTCATGCACATAGTAATAGTATGATTCACATAACACAATTACTTAATTTATCAATATCACCTTTCTTGAAGTTTAATGTACTTGAACTTAATATTTATTTTGTTAACTATTTAGCGAACAGACATTTGTGCGAAATTATGTAAACCTCCACACCACTTCTCAAGAGTTCCACCTCGTGGAATTGCAGTAAAAGTAGGTCCTTCAAAACGAAAAGTAGTAAGCCCTCCTCCATATTGATCAAATTTTGCAGCTGTTACAGGTACTCCAAGTTCATCAGCAATTGTTGATAGAAGATTTCGACCATAATTCCCACGACCAGTCTGACAATGCATAAATTGAACACATCCGTATGGCCCAAAAATTGGCCATAGTCTTCTAATAATAGGGCGAAGACGTGTTATGTTTCCGGTATGAATACTTGAGAAGTGTTCTCCAGGTATTATATATTTTCCTCCAGAAATGGCAGCACTTCCAGGTGAACCATGGCCATGAAATCGTAATAGAAAAATACTCCCCACAGTGACACTTCCCACAATATTCATTATTGCTTGCTCAACACCATTACTCATTCCACCAATTATAAATGGATTTCCTCCTACATTTTTTATATCCTGTGCTTCCATCGTTAAAAGGTCAGGATCAAAAACGTCAATGCAATCTATAATTCGAAGGTTATTTGTGTTAGCAAACAACCGAGGCCATGTAACCTCTCCAACTATACCATCTGGAACAAGTTTCCGTAACTTTTGAAACTCGACTACAGCAGCTTTTGTGCGTTTGCCAAATATGCCATCACAGACAAGGTGTGCACCTGTTCGGTTAAGCAACTTCTGTAGTACTCCAACCGCTGGTAATTTATCACCTTCTTGAAGATATGTATAATTCATTTTAATCTCCTTTAATGAAATTTAAGTAAATAAAAGTATCTGTCGATAGGTTCATTATGAACATTCTGAATACTTAGTATTTCTGTATTTAGGTCATCCCCCAATCAACACCTGTGGAAATCCCAGGACAATAATACCTCCATGTGCGGTTTGATCACCCATTCGTGCTGCGGGCTGGCCTCCGATCAGTACTGTTGCAGATCCAAGAACAATAGAGTCAGGTGGCCCCACACAGGTGGCTAAATCGCCCATACGGGCAGCAGGAGTCCCGCCAATAAGCACAGTAGGACATCCGGGTGGAAGAATCGGTCCACCTACATGTGGTATCGGTGGAACACCAGGAGTTACCATCGGGCAGGTATGCATATCTCCTACCCGTGCGGCTGGTTTACCCATAGTTAAGTTTAATTAATTCTTTTACCGTCTTTAATAATTACAGGACCATGTTTGGGTTGTGGTTTGATCTCCTTAACAGGTGGTGCAACCTTGCCGGAGAACATCATCTTTTCGAACAGGTCGTGAACAAGAGTAAGGTAGTTTTCTACTTTTTGTACAGAAGCATAAATATCCTGGTGATCATATTCCAGGTTCATGAGCTCAAATGCAGCATTATCCAGATCCCTGGATGACACCCAATGACTCAGGTGGTTCAGCACCTCTTCGCGGTCGTATTCTGACAGCCAGCTTAGCGCCGATTTGAAAAGCCTTGCAAAACGCATAAAAAACTCAATAAAATAAAGCGGAGCCTTCGATTTCAATATCAGTTTATATTCACTCAGATTAACTGTTAAGTAATACACTAACTTTTCAACCACATAAGTTAAATTGTTGTCGAGTTTTACCTGGCTTGAACGGTTTTTTCGTAAATATTCAGCAAGTGCATTAGAGATTTTCTCAATGGTATTTTCGAATTTTAAATAATACTCAAATAACGAAGGATATGAATCAACCCTTGTACATGGAGGAATATACTCGGTTATAAAATGCACTTCGCGTGCTACTACCTGGAATTTCCCAATGGTGATGTGGTTTTTCCACATCTGCGAAGAATTAACCTGTTTTGTAGGGACAGCATGGATCTTATATTCGGGCATCACGAACGGATGCCTGAACGGGATTTCATTCTCATTGGGCTGGCCAACAGGCATTCTTTTGTCCGGAAAAACAGCCAGGATTATATCAAACATCTCGTTCGACGCTTCCGCAATACTAAAATCAAGTGCCAGATTATCTAAAGGATACTGAAGACTCTGAACATTTTGAGAAGTAACATCTATACGTACTCCTCCTTTTGTTATAGCACGGCAATCAGTCAGTTTAATATTGATCTGGTTATTCTGATCAATATTAATCATCAGTTTGAGAGTAGAATCAAGAGTACCGTTGCTTTCCAGCAAGCCATAATTAAAATCCGTCATCTGCATACAGGCATTATCTCTCAATCCGTCGATAATAAAATTGTCTAGACCTACAAAATGATCCTTGTTCAGCTTCATCCCATCTATCCAATTAATCGCGTGGTTTCTTTTTTCAGGTAGCATATTATTCAAGTTTATAGAGATGTACTGTAATTTAGCCTGCTTTCATAGTTTTTTTCACCAAATACAAAGGATTCATCCTGTTTATTCAATAAAATCCGCACACATGTTGTTAGATCAACCTGTATAAAGAATGCAAGCAGCCAATCTATAAGCTTCCTGTCCGGGCCAAATAAAAAACTCAACAGGGAGTCGCTTTTAAGAAGAGGGCCAATTTCAATCAGAAGCTGGGGATTTCCATCAACGACATCATTGCCCAACGACGAATTCTTACCCAATATAACACAGTTTAAATCAGGAACTTTTTCTATATAGGTTTTAACTATAGCTGAAAGTTGTGTTTTAAACTGCACCTGCTCCTGGAGAATAATCTCAAAACAGGTTTCAGTCAGACTGAGGTTACCTGCTATTATAGAGACGTAGGGCATAACAAAGAATAATGTAGCTTTCTGATATATATTCAAATCCAGGGCTCTCAGGTTATAAAAATCGATGAATTCATGGATGGTTTCGGGAGTAAAGTAGAACTCCTGTTCAAAGATCTCTTTATTGATGTGATGTCTATAAAACTCCTGCTCAAGCGGCATGAAAAATTGTCGTCCAATTTTCTCTTCTTCTTTGTGCTTCCTGAATTCAGCGATGGTCTCATTATGATCCTTGAAATATTTCCTTGTATAGGTATGAAAGAACCCTTCAGGCAGGAAATCATAAAATCCTTCACGATGCAGGAATACTTCCCATTCCTCTTCCTTCAATGTATTTGAACGTGACGTTATTTTCTCAACATCTTTTGAAAAGAAACGGCGGAAAATACCTAACAGTCGTATTGAAACGCCTGACATATCCGATTTTTTGCCAGCCAGAAGATGACTTACGATTACCTCAGCCAGATAGTCAATATTTTCCGGATTATTCGTTAACACATTCAACTTTATAATTATACATACACGATGAACGTTGCAGTAAAGACTTTTCGATATGATTCATTATGTTTCCCTTTTCAATATCACCTTTTTCATTGCTGAACTTTAACAAAACCCTGATGCAATTCCGGAATCCTGTATTCCGGTCAGGTTCCAATGAAGCATCTTTTTTAATGATAACTTTATCCAAATCTTTTCCCAACTCTGCTTTGCAGAATAACTGTATATCCTCAACAGTTACGATCCGGTTCCGTGTCAACAGCTCATTCTTGAAAAGCAGCGTCCTTTCAAGCTGATCGGGAGGATTTTTGCCCCCTGTTGAAGTGGTCAGAAATCTCAGGCATTTTTTATCAAAATCGCCGTTTGAACATTGGCTTCCCCTGGTAATATTATTGGCAAAAGGCCCAGTGGTTGACCAGTATTCAAGCCATACATCCTCATCTACAGCTGATTTCATGAAGATGAAATGCATATTGTTTTGTTCATTGTTTAATTTTGAAACACTTAGCTGGAGCCTGTTTATTATAATCTGAAGATCATTCAGCTCCTTTTCAATCATGGATGCATTCAACGATCTGAATGATGCGTACTCCTCTCTCAACAGTTCAAGCAGGTAAAGCACATGTTCGTATGCATCACGTTCATCAAATCGTTTTACCCCTTTCATACGCACTGTGTAAGTACCTGGAGCAAAATCACTCGCTCTTTTAAAGGGCACTTCCTGATAATTGATCTGGTTACCGCTGATGATTTTTCTGATTGTAAAAAACATATCATCCGTCTGCAAGGGCAAAATATTCAGGTCGGCATTTATAGTAAAGGGCCGGTTTGAACTATGCAATCTTCTGTTCATCACCGGGAAAGCATTGGGAGTGCAGAAAACGGATGCAAAGGCTTCATGAGGAAATATTTCAGGGAATTGTATCTCCATCCAGCAAAGTTTTTCCTTTATTTTCTCCAGGTCCTCCGATGCAAAGAAATCGTTAAATACAGAAGGGAATGTTCCGGTTTCAGGTGTCAGATCGCTGTAAATAGTGATAAAGCAATCCTTAAAGAAACCATTAACAGTTTTTTCTGTCTTAACATTGATATCCAGGAAGGTTTCAATATCAATGGAAATATCTTTGTACCGATCATCAATTTCCTGACTATAGCCACTTTTAATAGCAATTTCTTTACCTTTATAAAACCAGCGGGCAATTTGCAATAGCTTTAACAGGTAATTTTTGTCTGGATTATTAAACCAGTCGAAATAGAAAGAAACATCCTTCAGATTGCTTAAAGAGGGATTTAGCTTTAGTCCCATCCAAAGAGTTTGCTGATGTGAAGCAGATTTGACTTTTGACCGGAATTTAATTTCCTTGTTCAATTCATTAACCTGCATAACCTCTCCTGAAGTAGCCAGGAACATAACTTCAGCATCGATTAACCTGAAACCGGATGTCGGAGAAAAAAAGATCTTCTTTTGTTCCGTTTTGTTATTCAGCGAATTGGTGTATTCTTTTTCGATGACAAACTGATCTGTTGGGCTTGTCATCTTCATGGTCGATGCGGGTTTCGCCTGTATGACAGTATAAGCCGGGATGGGGCGCAAATTGACCTCAGGCAAAAGGATCTGTGCAACTTTTTCAAGGATTCTCGATCGTGAATTGTATAATGCTGTTGACAGACGTTCAAATTCAACAGAACATGCCCCGAAGAGCATGTCGATAACCGGATCAAAACCTTCCATTTCTGAATCGTGGTATCCCCAGTACTTAGCAGCATTTTGAGTCAGCCTGCTTTGAACAACTTCTTTTTTATTTTCTTTTATATCCATAATATCAAGCCACTGACAAGGGACTGAAAAACAGAAATTCATAATGCTCAAAAAGTTCGTTCAGGTAAGTGAGAACACCCTTTATTTCTATAGTCAGCTTATGTTTCAGGCGTAATGGTTGTCCTTTAAATCGTTCAAAAAACTCTGCCTCCTCCAGGTCAATCTTTATCTCAAGGTTACTGATCCGGGGTTCATTAAGTTCGACGGATGAAAGTATAGAATTCTGTAATTCGTCGAGCCATTCTGAAATATTGGCAACAGTGCTGTAATCCTGATTCCATATAAAACAGCCATACATTTGATTGTAACGGTATTCACAAAAATGGGTCTTGATGATCATATTGATATTCATCTGAACCGATTCTCTGATATCGCATAAAGGATGCTTCTTTTTTTCAATCAAGGCATTGGCATCAAATGGTATGGAATAATACTGTTTCAAATTATCCGGTATTAATTAATTTTTACCAGCCCGCCCGTAATTTCAGTCACCCCGGTTCCTGCAACTTTAACTATAGCCCCCGAAATTTCTGTCTGAGCGTTCCCTTGCATTTTTAATTGAGTGGCATCAATTTCAGTCTGTGTTCCTTCTAATTTTAACTGAGCCTGACCTTTCACAGATGTATTAGCTCCTTCCAGATCCAATTGAGACTGACCTTTTATGGCTGTTGAATTTTGTCCCTCAATTGTTATTTGCTGACCAGTAAGCTTAATACTATTATTAGCATCCAACTGATAATCATTCGCCTTAAGTTTGGTATTTTGACCGGATTCCACAGTAAGATCAGTGTTGGCAGAAATCTTTATGTTTTCAGCCGAAATTTCAAGGTCTCCCACTGATTTAATTGTAATCTTTCCATTATTGTTAAGGCTCAATGATATTTCATTGGTGGGTGAAGCATCATCTTTATTAAGGATCCTGATTTCTTCCTTTCCATTTTCGTCAATCAAAATAATCTGGTTTCCATTGCGTGTCCGTATCGATTTAGTGTTATTGTCGGCATGATACCAATGATCGGGTTTTGAGTTCTTATGATATACACTGCCTATTACAAAAGGTTTATCGGGATTATTGCTTTCAAATCCTACCATTACTTCATCGCCAATTTCAGGGATAAAATAAAAACCATGCTGATCACCATTGGCTGTTTTACCGCCATGTGCATGAATAATTCTTAACCAGGGCGTGGAATCCTGGGCTGTTTGCCAGAAAAACCGGACTTTAACACGGCCGAGTTTTTCAGGGTCATTATTGTCCGTAACAATTGCAGGCTGCATATTGCATTGAGGTGATTTCAGAATATCGTTAGCAGGTGGCTTGTTATTCTGTTTGGGAATTGCTTTGAAATGATTTTCGTATTTTCTTTCGGAATCGATGGTATGCTCTATCGCTGTTATAATAAATTCACCAAAATCATTTTCAAGGTTGTTATCACTTTTAATCTTAATCACTGATCCCGCATTAATGGAAGGGTTAGTGCTCGAACCCTCGTTACAAATAAGTTTTCGAGTGTCAGCAATTCTTTTTGTATCGTAAAAATCATTAAAATCACTTTCTCTCTGAAAGTTCTCATCGGAGAAAACAGTATAATCCTGTTTAAATGACTTTTCTGATCTGGAAAGCGAATGATCACCATGCGGATCCAGATCGTTTACTGAATAATTTTTTGTTTCCCTGTCATAGGTTTTATTTTCCATGTAATCGTAAGTAACAGCCTTATAATTAAGATTTTTCAAATTAAATGAAAAATCAAATCCTATAAGATTTCTGTCAACTATGACTTCAATGACCTTTGATTTATTGAGTGATCCAAAGATCAGTTCACTGCCATTATAAAAACACCATTCACCGTATTTGTCAGCAATCCGGTTCAGGAAATGGAAGTTGCTTTCGTTATACTGGACAATATATGGAATTTCGTCCCGAAATGAAGGGTTGCTTTTCAGTTTGAGATCATTTTGAGGAATCTGATCGAGTGCAGCCTGCACAATATCACTGAGTAGTTTTTCTGTGAAAGAGCGGTAATTGGGCCTGCCATCTATTAAAATAGTGGGACTGAATCCATAAATATGGATTTCTTTTGATCCGGAAGATGTGCGATTGAGCCTGGCTTCTGTCACCAGTCCATAAAACCTATTCTTAACACTATTCTGTCCTTTTTCAATGCTTTCTAAAGTTATCTCAATTCCCGATCCAATGAAATCCCTGATCTTATTCAGGATGGCGTTATATTTCTCTTTATAGAAATCGGCAACATAAACTACTTCAAACTTATGATGCCAGTCGATTCTTTGATTTAAGCAACAATAAGTAATGGGGGAAATATTCTTTCCCCCTATTTTTACGGTTATCTGAACTTGATGTAACAATCGATTTTAGGATTAGCGGTTATTTTCCCTTGCTAACATCATATTTAATATTATTGATATCAATGGCAGTACAAGCAATGCTAATGCTTGTGCCACCACCGCCACCACCACTAAAAGACTCCTGAAATGAGCAAATATATGCACCTGAGAATTTTATTGTTCGCAACGCCTTTCCAGGGTTATTGGCGTCTTCAATCTTGATGGTGCCACTTAATTTCTTTTTCGTAGTTATCCATTGAATGAATTCTGTTTTATCAGTCAACTCGATGTTAAGGCTGATATCAGAAAGCATGAGTCGGGCAGCAGCAGCATTTGCCTCAAGGCCGGACATCGGTAATGATGCGCCATAAGATACGTTATACACCTTAACATCTTTAAGGTTTTCAATGTCTAATTTAATTTCATCCATTTTACTGTGTTTTTAAAGGTTAAACAATTTTTTATAAATTAATTATTCTGTTTTTTCTGAAAATTCGGCTTTCCATTCTTCCGCAGTCTGGCCTTTCGTACCACCTAAACGTAACAAGAAACTTTTGGCCGGGAAAAAGGGTGTTATATGAATATCGAGATGGATCACTTTTGTTTCCGGATCCTGTATGAGATCAACTACCTGGAAGGTCTCAATTATTTTTCCATGACCTTGAATGCTCCCCAGGAAGCGGGATATTTCCGTCTTAATATCCCGTTCCACCATGGCATCCCAGTTAACAAAGGCCTGGCGGTTCAGGAAGTCAATGATAACCTTACCTACATAATCAAATACTCTTACTACCGAATAGGTTTGGAGGCCAATATCATTCCCGTTATACAGGGTTTTGGCAGACATACCCATCACCTTTCCCCATTCATGCACCATGGGAACTAAACCACGTCTTTCAAGCTCCGAGATCTCGCTTTTTTTCATTTCGAACTTAACCCCGTTGACCTCATTCAAACCACCGTGCATTTTTCCGGCAACAGGTTGAGCAATGAGCGTACTGTATATTTTTCCAGCCAGGGAAGTAGATGGTGGAACAAATAAATGATCTTCTTCACCCAGTTCTGCATACTTTTCTCTTCCTACAATCCAATTACAGGTCAATATTGCGTTTGACTTGTAAATTTCGCCCCCAGTTAATCCGGCAGAATCGAATTCTTCAATAACCGCCTCCGGATCGTCCAGATGTTGAAAATCAGTAATGAGCATTACCTTGTTGTTGTATGCTATTTTCGCCCATTTGTCAACAGCCTGGTTGGAACCCAGATAACCGGGCAGCACAAGCAATGAATAATTATCTCGTAAATCCAGCCGGTCATAGTTCTGTTTTAATTCTGCCGTTATTTTATCAATGACCATGGTGTTTTCCATATCCTTCAGCTTATCCGGATCAACATTGAAAAATGTAATATTCCGGATCTTATCCTTTTCAGTATTTTTATAAAATAAAGCTACTGATCTATAGGAAGTTTCAAGTTCCTGGGTCTCTTTTATTGCTTTCTTCAAGTTTTCATTCAGAAGTTTAGCCGTGCTTTCAGCTTTTTCCTGGGATACTGTAATTATATCGGCCACATTTTCATAAGTTGTTAGTAACTCAATCCAGAGAGCCATTGAATTCCTTAGTTTTTCTCTATCACCTTTCTTACTCGATTCAGTAAGAAATATGTTTTTTCTGGCTTTTGCTGAAGGATCCATGGAACCTGCCCCTTCAATCGTTTCCTTTATAATATCAAATCCGCCATAATCCATTAACGACTCGAGCGCATTTTCAAGAGGAATACTTCCAATTTTAGGGTGTTCTGTTGTTTTAACTTTTTCCTTCGAAGGTTTTTCAACCGTATTATCTTGTTTTTCAACTTCTTTAGCCATAGGATTTTGTTTTAAACGTTTGCATTATCAATTTCATTAATTGTTGCCTGCAGGGCTTGTATAAAGCTCTTTTTTGCCTCAGGATTTTGAAGCGCAGTTTTCAAAATTTTATTCGTCTTTAGTCTTTTAATTATTGCATTGCACGCATCTTGCTGTATTTGCAGCTTTTTTAAAAGATCGCTCTGATTTATGATTCCATCCCTTCTAAAGTCTAAAAGACTATTGAACTTTAATTCTTCTTTTTTGAGTGCTCCATTTTCGTCTTCAAATTCAACTTCAACATTGGGTTTAAAATGTTCAAAAACATCATCAATGGTTTTTAACCCTTTCACTGGTTCAAGTTTTGTGGGTTTATTGGTTAATTTCTGCACAAGAAGAGTTTTATTCGAAGAAATATTTGAAATTGCTTCGAATGATTCCTGAGGAACTAATTGCCCTCCAATTTCGACTTCATTTAGCATAGTTTCTGTATTTAAAATATAAATTATTATTTTTTACGGTCTACCTTCCAGACCAGTTCATTTTCTTTATTTAAATCTAGTTTCAATTTGTCAGAGGCTTTCACTTCTCCTGAAATGATCATCCTGGATACCGGTCTTCGCAGGTAATTACGTATTACCCCGGTAACAGGCCTTGCACCATATTTTGGAGAAAAACCCAATAATGCAAGATTTTCTTTTGCCTTGGAACTTACGCTAAGTTCTATTTCATTCTGTTTTAATAAATCAGTGAATTTCTTAAGATGTATTTCAAATATTTTAACAATATTCTCTTCAGTGATTGGAGCAAAAGGCAGAATTTCGGTTATTCTGGCCAAAAACTCTGGCCTGAAATACCTGCTCATTACCTCCATTAATTCATTACCTGTTGGCAATCCCTCTTTATCAAATTTTTCAATAATCAGGTCGCTGCCAACATTGGAGGTAAACAATACAATTGAATTGGTGAAATCACCTTCTTTACCAAGCCGGTCGTGCAGCTTTCCTTCATCCATTATTTGCAGAAAAACATCAAAAACAGACTGATGGGCTTTTTCAATTTCATCGAATAATAAAACTGAATAGGGCTTTTCTCTGATCTTATTAACAAGTAATCCTCCCTCCTTATAACCAACATATCCTGGAGGGGCTCCGTATAATAATGCAGCTGAGTGCTCTTCTTTGAATTCAGACATGTCAAACCGAATCATCGCAGATTCATCATTAAAAAGGTATTCTGCCAATGATTTTGCCAATTCTGTTTTACCTGTACCTGTCGGTCCCAAAAGGAAAAAAGAACCTATTGGCTGCCCCTGCTTTGTTAAGCCTGCCCGTGATTCCAGAATTGATTCGGACAAAGCTTTGATAGCCTGATCCTGTCCGATAACCCTTGATTTAAGATATTCTTCAATTCTCAACAACTTTTCTTTCTCACTGGTTTGTATTTTCCCAAGTGGAATCCCTGTTTTACTTGAAACAACTGCTGCAATATCAGCATTCAGTATAGTGCCTTTTTTATTTGAAGCAAGGATTTCAAGATTATTGAGAATACTTTTAAGATGTTCGGCATATTTTTGTGCATCTTCAAATTTTATAACAGCCTGATCAAGCTGACCACTCAATATGGGGCTAATCTTGTTTTTCAACTGATTTTCAAACCAGGCCAGTTCAGATAAAGGATCTTCTGTTTTTTCTTTAATTAATGATTCAAGGGTGTTTTTCAACTCCTGGATACTTTCTTTGGATACCTCGTCCATTATTTTAATAGATGCCATTGTACGATCAATTAAATCGATGGCTGAGTCGGGCAATTTTCGTTCTTTCAGATATCTTTTGGCCAGGAATACTGCCTCTTTGATTGTTTCATCAGCAATATTAATATCGTGATGTTTAACGTAAAGCGGCATAATATGCTTTATCATTCTGAATGCAGTTTCGGCATCAGGTTCTTCAATTCTTAAAACTTCAAATCTCCGGTTAAAAGCTTCTTCAGATTCAATGAATTCCCGATACTCTTCATTAGTTGTAGCTCCGATTAACGTAAGTTCACCCTTAGTCAATTCAGGTTTTAGCAGGTTAATAACGCCAGTTCCCAAAGAAGCTGTTGAATCAAATAATGAATGAATTTCATCTATAAAGAGAATAGCTTTATCAAAAGTCTTAAGTTCATTGATTATACTTTTAACCCTGTCTTCTATTTCGCCTTTGTACGATGCACCAGCTGCAAGAGCACCTAAATCCAATTCAAACAAGAAAGCACCCTTAAGATTAGCCGGAATCTTACCCTCTGTTATTTTCAGGCAAAGTCCGTCAACTAATGCAGTTTTACCAACCCCGGGGTCGCCCAGGATCAAAACATTTGGTTTTGTTCTTCTGCTTAGAATTTCAATAATTATACGTGTTTCTGCATCTCGTCCTATGATCGGATCTGTTTTTCCTTCCCGTGCAAGTGAGGTTTTGTCAATACAAAACTTGAAGAGAGCTTTTATCTGAGAGGTTTTTTTTGAAGCTTTTTGTCCTGGTTTCAGATCAGATATAGATTCGACTGCTGATGTCTCTGCCAGTATAAACTCAACAAGTTCGTTATAATTTATTATAAATGATTTTAGCTGGTCACCTGAAAAAGCAATATTGGGTTTGCAGATTGCGGTTAACAGACAAATAGGATCGATAGTTTCTTTTGAGAACTTTATACGGATTATATCAGCCTCTTCAAAAATTGCCTTTATTTTGCTATCTCCTGGCGGATCTTCTTCGATATTACTCGATTTAGGAAGATTCTCCATTCTTATATCCGCCCATTCCTTAAGGTAATTAATATCTTTATCCATCCGGACAAGTAATTCAGTAAGTCCTATGTCCTGATGTAATAAAGCTTTTAAAAGATGAGGAGAAGAATAATGTTCATTCTGATAATCTTTAGCAATCTTCTGGGCAATGGTTATTGCCTTTTGACTTTGTTCCGATATTAAATTTACAAAAGACATTTAATCAGGGTTTCTGCAAGAGTCTGGACAAAAATTGATTTCAATTCCTTTTCAGGACGCCTTCATCACTTTATCAACACCGAGAACACCAAATAAAATGTTATACAATAATACTATATACCCAAATTTAAACCTTTTTCGCAAATTACAATGGAATTCACATTAAATATTTAGGAATGTTTTTAAATTATCTTGCCTATCAATTTTTTAATCCATGATTCATTTAAATGTCTTCTTATAACTTACACACTCAGCTTCTTGCTTAAAAACTGACCTACCATAAAGATATTTAGTATTTGTTCACTTTATCTAAACAAAGAAGGATTTAATTTATTTTGCTATAATTGGTTCTAATGCATAGAACTGGATTCTTCCATTTTGGGATCACAGTAAGAGTTTCGCTAAGATTTGAACCTGAAATAGTCCAGTCCCTGTTCCCTAAAAATTGGCCAGTTATTTTAACTATAACCCATACCCAATATTTATCCCACGTATTTAACTTATTGAAATAAGTAACTTTACACAAAGGAATTGCCTTTGAAACATTCAAAGTTTCCAGTGTTGCATATTATTCTTACCCCAAACAATGCAAAGACGTGATTAAAGGTTGAGGTAGTTTGTAGGACAACTGGCACCTGAAACCACTTATTTCAACTGGAAGAAAAATATGAAGATATTGGTGTCCCGGAACAAAGAAAATTTAGACAACTGGAGGATGAAAACTTTAGGTTAATACAAATCATTTTTGATCTGACTCTAGAAAAGCAAATGCTCCAGTATGACTCAAAAAGGCTTTGAAACCAATCCATATGAGAGAGTTGGCTCATGGCTTGCTCAATGATCTTAATTTGTCCATTAGGAAAGCTCATATGGTTATTCTTATCTACAGATCCATATTTTCAACTCTGTCAACAGGGATGATTTTGATACTCGATTAGAGATGAAAGGAAAAGCTATGGTAAGTGTGAGTTATGAATTCAATCGAATGTTTACATTGTTTAAAAGAAAGGATGGTGCGCTAAAAATTAGAGGGTTTAAGTATATATTGCTTTTATAGGCTTAACCTACGAACAAAAAGGAATAACCATAGCTGTGCTGGAACTCTTAGGATTAAACATCCAGAAATTCACAGTGTCAACAAATGCAGGAGCATGGATTTTATGTCTGATCACCTTTGTGTAACCGTTTTTAAATAAACTTCAAAGAGTCCAATGGGTTAAACACAAAAATGAGTTAATACATGCCTTAAAAACATCCTATTGTTTGATATCAAATAACAGGGAAGGTTGACAATGTTTTTATGGTATTTCCGTGAAAGTACATTTTTTGGAGGAGTAATATTTGTCGGCGAGCTATATATTATCATGATAGGTCTACATGATGCCAGAAAGACTATGTCAACCAAATGTGTAAGGTTTTTTTAGGACGAGACACTGCTTTGAAAAGATAATTAAAAAAACTAATTTTGATAAAACATAAAAATCTTTGGGGACAAATGTCTGTAAGTAATTTAAAAACTTTAGGGAAATGGATCCGGTATATACGAGCTCCGTTTAGTTAAATTATATCATTATAGAGGCATTATATTGCCGGTATGACAAATAAGCCTGAAATTGACTTTCAGGCTTTTAAGATGTAATTTTAAGAGGAAATTTAAAAATCTCACAAGATAGTGTTCATGACAATTGAAAAAATGATTGGTAATTGGTTTATTTAATTCATAAAAAATGTATGAAAAAAATTACTTTATTATTGGTAATGCTTTTAGGCTTGATTTCTGTCTATGCGCAGAATAAGCAGTCAATAGCACCTGTAAAAGCTAAAGATGTTCCTGTTTATATCACCTCCGTGGAAGGTATTCATGAATATAAACTAAAGAATGGCTTGCAGATTTTACTCATTCCTGATCCTACTCAGAGTAATGTGGTCGTCAACATTGTTTATCACGTTGGCTCCCGTTACGAAGGATATGGAGAGAAAGGCATGGCTCACTTACTGGAGCATATGATGTTCAAAAGCACAAAGAACTTAGGCAGTATCAAGCAAATGCTTTCCGATAAAGGAGGTAATGCAAATGGGACAACGTACTTTGATCGGACGAATTATTTTGAGATTTTCCCTTCGAATGAAGAGAATCTGCGTTGGAGTCTACAGATGGAAGCCGACCGTATGATCAACTGCACTATGTTGCAGTCCGACCTGGACAAAGAATTTTCCGTTGTACGCAATGAATTTGAAATCGGGGAGAATGATCCCGGCAACGTACTTAACGAACGTATACTTTCAACGGCTTATCTCTGGCACAACTATGGCAATAGTACTATCGGCTCGAAAGAAGACATCGAAAGGGTTAAAGCTAGCCGCCTGAAATTGTTTTACCAGAAATATTATCAACCTGATAATGCCACTCTGATTGTCGCAGGTAAGTTCGACGAAATGAAAGTGCTAGCTCAGATTGAAGAATATTTTGCACCTATTCTTCGTCCGAAACGGGTGCTTGAACAAACCTACACTATTGAACCAGCTCAGGACGGTCAGCGTTATGTGGAGCTTCGTCGTGCAGGTGATCAGCAATTGGTTGCAGCAGCTTATCACACTGCTGCTTTGGCCGATACAGATGCCGCACCTCTCGAAGCACTCTCAGAAATCTTAACATCAGATCCCTCTGGTTATCTCTATAAAGCATTGATAGACAACCATATCGGATCGTCAATATGGTCCTATCAGACAGGTTTCAGAGATCCAGGATATATGTATTTCAACATGGAAGTGCCTAAGGATAAAAGACTAGATGATGGTGTGAAATCATTCTTGTCAGAACTGGATAAGATATCATCGATTCCCTATACCGAACAGGATGTTGCACGTGCTAAAGCCAAATTGATTAAGTCCTTTGATGACCAAAAAAATAATACAATTAATTTTGCCACCGGCCTGACTGAAATAATCGGAGCTGGTGATTACCGTTTGTGGTTTCTTAATCATGATGCCATAGAAAAACTTTCCCTGGCAGATGTACAGCGTGTGGCACAGCGGTATTTCAAAACCACAAACCGTACCTATGGGGTATTTATTCCGTCGAAAGATGAGCAACGTGTGAAACCGGACGAATTTATGGACGAAGATATTATAAAACTGACCTCAGAATACAAAGGAAAAACAGAGACCGAAGAAAACGCCTCGTTTGATGCAACAATCGACAATGTTAAGAAGAATTTAACTGTTCAGACACTCCCTGTAGGGCTTAAATATGCGTTGATACACAAACCGGTTAAAGGCAAAAAAGTGGTAGCTTCATTCCGTTTTCCTATTGGTAATCTGGAAGCACTTACGGGTAAGAGAATGGTGGCTTCAGTGATGGCTTCGATGCTTAAAGCCGGAACTAAGACTCTCACCAAGGAACAGATCCAGGATAAGCTTGATCAGATGAAAACACAGATTGATTTTTATTTTGATAGACAGGATCTGATGATGGATATCACCACCTATCAGGAATTTCTTACATCAGCATTCGATATCGTTCATCAGTTGCTTTCCGAATCTGTTTTCCCGGATAATGAGATTACGAAAACCATTACTGAAGCCAAAACAAACAAAGAGGCCAGTAAGAACGACCCCATGAGTGTGGTCTTTACAGAAATAGACCATAAAACGACCCATTATCCCAAAGATCACCCCTTTTATGCCTCTTCACCAGACGAAGATATTGTCGCATTAGATGCGGTGACAAGGCATCAGATTGTAACCTTTTACCAGACTTTATTAGGCGCCGATCACGGTGTTGGCACTATTGTGGGTGACATTGATCTGGCTATTGCCACCAAGTTGGTAACTGAAGCTTTCGAAGATTGGAAGGAAAAGTCTCCTTATGAAAAAATTCTTCCGACTTACTTTGCCACATTCGCCGATAGCGAAAAAATCATAACACCAGACAAGGAAAATGCAGCTGTAGTAGGAACTATAGCCTTTAAAATGGACTTTAAAAATCCTGATTATCCTGCTATGGTGATGGCAAATGAAATGCTTGGTCAGGGAGGTTTCCTCACGGCACGAATACCAACCCGTCTACGCGAGAAAGAAGGTATAAGCTACGGAGCAGGTTCATATCAAATCATTCCGCGCGATAATCAGGTGGCCAGATGGAATGTGTATGCTTTCTTCAATCCAAAAGTTCAGGAAAAGGTAGATGCTGCCATAAGGGAAGAAATCCAAAAGGCAAATGCTAATGGTTTTTCTGTAGAGGAATTGAAGAGTAACATAGTGGGTTGGCTTAATTCTCGCAAGACAGCGCTCGGGAATGATAATACTCTAATTAGTATTGTCAATGATGTACTCTATTATGGTAATCCGATCGACGACTGGACTAAACTTGAAGATAATGTGAAAGCTCTGAAAGTTGATGATGTCAGTGCCGTGATGAGGAAATACATAGTTCAGGCTAACCTGGTACTGGTTTACGCGGGCGATTTCAATAAAAAATAGAACTTCTTTTAACAGTTTAAAAGCGCGCGTTTATTGTTAAAATAGGCTTCAAAGGATTATATAATTAAGACTTGTTTGCAAACGGTATGTAATAAAGAAAAAAAAAAGGTCAGAAACTCTCTAACCATTTTATTTTTAATTGTCGGGGGTGATCTGACTCGAACAGACGACCCCTTGCACCCGATATAAATTTAATTACTTCTCATTTAAAGCTAACCCTATAATATGAGTTCTAATAGCCATCCATGCCGGCCAAATGTGGTAAATTTTCCTGACTTATAAAACAAGGGGTTAATCCTTATTAAATATGTATTTTTCTTTAGAAATTTCCACTAAGAACCTTGACGGTAAGTGGGAAAATGCATCATAGGAATAGATATTGCGAGGAAAAGTAATGTAGAGCTCTTCTTTTGCCCTGCTGCAAGCTACATAGAACAATCTGCGCTCCTCTTCCATTTCTTAAATGTTAGTCGCTCTATTAGATGGGAACATACCTTCTAGTGTATGTGGAATAAACGCTGCATACCATTCTAACCCTTTTGCAGAATGAACAGTTGATATTGTTACTTTGCCCTCTTCTTCTCCTTCATCTATTAAGGGTTTAGTTTGATCAGCAACTCTTTTCGATGGGGGATCAAGAGCAAAATCAGATAAAAACTTGTCCAGATCTTTGCATTTCTTAGATAGATCAATCAGTACTTCAATATCTTGCATCCTAATGATATAATCTTCTTCTCTTGCTTTAAAAATTGGTGAATAGTATTCTTTTATAACCTCTATCTTCTGAGTAAGATTATATTCCGTTTGACTGGCTTTAGCTAACATATTCCCTAATGACAATAGTTCAGAATAGAACTTCCGCTGTTTAAAAGTCTCAAATGAAAATGGGTCATCACTATTTCGAAAATCATTAATTACACTTCCAGTGGTTACTTGTCCCACACCTCCAATGTATTTCAATACTCTATGCCAGGCAACTGCATCAGTAGGGTTGTAAGTGATTCTTAAATATGAGATAATATCCTTGATATGCATTCTTTCATTAAATCTACAACCTCCAACAACTACATAGGGAATTCCTCTTTTGCTCATCTCCGCTTGGATGTATCTGTTGTGCCAATCAGCACGATTAAGGACAGCAATTTCATTTAAAGGAATATTCTGCTCGCTTAGTTCCATAATCCTGTCCACAATAAACTCTGCTTCTTCTTGCTGCCCATAAACCCTTTTAATTATTGGAGTAGATTGTCTTAAGTTCTTTGTAAAGAGCTTCTTCTTATAACCAATTTTTGCATTATCTATTATGGAATTGGTGAAATCCAATATCTTCTGATTGCTTCTATAATTTTCTTCAACTTTAACCACAACGCACTCAGGATAAGTCCCGGGGAAACGTAAGATATTTTCATAATTGGCTCCTCTCTCTGACATGTATCTTTTCACTTCACTTTTAGCTCTTCCTCAAAGCGATCAACAGTAAGCTTTATTGCATCTTCATATTTGTTGATATTCAAATAGACCATATTTGACTGATCACTATAGAGGCTGATCAGAATCTGATTCCTGATTTTGAAATTCCTTGGCTTTTTATCTGAATGGTAAACAAGGTCAAGACGGATTTCATAGCTATCGATTGAGACGTTTGACAGACTGCCCGAAAGTAGTTTATGATTAATGTAAATCTGAACTCTGTCAATGAAATATTTTTTGATCAGGTCATCCGGAATCTCATTAGTTTTACTGTTTTTCTCAGGTTCAAAATCAGGGTTGTACAATTTATAATCCCTTAAGAAGTCATCTAAGTACATTCGGAAAAATACTTTCAGAGTATCACTTTCCGGAGCCTGGTTAATAGTTATCAATGTAACATGCACAGGATGGAAAAAAAGTAAAGTATTTAAAATTAAGACTTTTAACATCTTACTATGAATTCAGGTCAAAATGATGGAATATTAAATATTTTAAGGTTTTTGAATTCTGATTTTCCTTTCATTATTATCTTAAATATCAAAACTTTTACAATTTATCTTGTCATATTAATTCGTTATTGTCGCATTGTTATTTTATAATGAAAGTCTCCTCATTGTGTTCCGGAGTTAACTTTATTTCTGATTCATAATTCCTGCTCCTGATAATAGTCAGATTTTCCACATTGCTGTATAGCCCGGTAAGAATGGTATTTCTCACAGTAATACTTTTCAGCTTCTTCTCTACGCGGTACAAGATACTAAACCTGACATCTCTCTCATTCTCTTCCATCTTTAGCAACTTCCCAATAATCAGTTTTTTGTTGTCATAGATGCTTATTTTTGAATTTATGTAATTGTTAGCCAAATCAGAAGGGAACGGCTGGAAACTACGCAAAACCTCAAGATCAAGATCATCAAAAATAGTCTGCTGGTAATCACGGAGAAAAAGTTCGTAATTGAGTCTGATTGATACCTTAAGCGAATCAGTTCCCTGTATATATTCAATACCGGTAAAAGTTACAGGCATTTGCTGGAAAAAAATAAGTATGGGCAGAGTTAATAACTTCAGCATAAACCATTATTAAATTAATGGAAAAAGACTTTTAAATAATCAAGACTCATTTTCTTTTTGTTTTCGAAGCTTCACCAAATCCAAGTAATAACTTAATGTCAAAAAGGATTTCAATAATTAGACACAAATATCAAAAGTAATGTTTTTATTATTTCAACCTCATCCGATTACTTATAATACAAAACGTTATATCTGTCAGCAAGATATTGATTTTGTAACAAGTGATGTTACCAAGACATTTCTTAGAATCCGGTTAATACGTTTCAGAAATGAAAGTAAGTTTCCCTTACAGGGATCACAGGCGAACTTTACCAAAGTGACTGCAAAAATGCCTTTTTATTCTCAAAATGGTTAATTTTGATGATACTTCAAAATTTCAAAATATTATGGAATATACAGAATTAATCCGGATTCGTGAAAGTGTCCGTAATTACGATCCTGACCGGTCAGTTCCGAGTGAGGTTATGTCAAAAATACTGGATGCCGGAAGATTAGCTCTTTCAGCGTGTAACTATCAGCCTTGGAAATTCCTCGTGATCTCCTCCTCTGAAATGCTTAAAAAGGTAAGAAACTGTTACAAGCGTGAATGGTTAAATAATGCACCTCATATTCTGGTTATAATCGGATTTAAAGATCAGGCATGGACCCGCGGCTACGATGGATACAACTCTCTGGAAACTGATATTGCAATTGCAATGACACATATAATACTTGCTGCAACAAATGAAGGAGTAGGTACATGCTGGATTGCAGCTTATGATCCTGCTCAGCTCAGAGAGGCACTCAAACTTGATGAAAACCAGGTTATTTATAGTATAACACCCCTGGGATATCCAAAAGCCGGGTATAAAAAGTCACTAATAAAGAACAGGAAACCTTTGGAAGAAGTTGTTAAATTTCTATAGTCAGGCTCCTTCGTTAAAATAGCCCATAGGGCTTTTTCTTTACGCCCGGGCATATTAAACAATAAGGCTTTTTGAACTTCTGATCAGAAATTTATTAAACCAGCATGAGTTTCCAACCACTCTTCCGATTTATTATTAAATTGGGAAAGATTATTCTGCTCTGAATACTCACAACTTGTTTTTTTAATAAACAATTGCAGATGAATAACATAATGAAAACAAAACAATTACTTCTTGCAATACTTCCAATAATATTTCATGTATCTTTCGCAGTTGCCCAGGATATCCATCCTGAACCCAAAACTCTTGAAATAGGGTCGCAGGCTCCTGATTTTACACTTAAAGGAGTAGATGATAAAACGCATACCCTGGCTGATTTTGCTAAATCAAAAGTATTGATTGTCGTTTTCAGCTGCAACCACTGTCCTACTGCACAGGCTTACCAGGACAGGTTGAATGAAGTATATAATAAGTACACACCAAAAGGAGTATCACTGGTTGTAATATCATCAAACAGCTCCAAATCACTCAATCTGTGGGAACAGGGTTGGTCCGATCTGGGCGATTCATTCGAAGAAATGAAAATTCGTGCCAAAGACAAAGGATTTAAGTTCCCATATCTCTATGACGGTGATGATCAAAAAACAGCTATTGAATATGGACCCATGGCCACACCTCATGCATTTGTATTCGACAAAGACCGTAAACTGCAGTATGTGGGATCAATTGATGAGTCAATGGAAAAGGGAAAGGGAGAGTTGCTGAAAAATGCAATTGACGCAGTTCTCGAAGGAAGAAAAATTGAAAAACCTGTCACTAATGTATTTGGTTGCTCAACAAAGTGGGCATGGAAAACTGAAGGCACAAAAAAACTTTATAAGGAATGGGCAGCTCTTCCTGTGACAGTTGAAAACATCGATACGTCAGGCATAAAAGAATTAATCAGGAATAAATCGGATAAATTAAGACTGATTAATGTATGGGCCTCATGGTGCGGCCCATGTGTCCAGGAATTTCCCGATTTAGTCATTATCGACAGAATATACCGGAGCCGTGAGTTTGAGTTTGTTTCAATAAATGCTGATAAATTATCAAGAAAGGATAATGTATTGAAGTTCCTTCAAAAAAATGAAGCATCGAACAAAAACTATATTTTCACCAGCGATAACAATTCCGAGCTGGTTGAATCGATAGATCCCCAGTGGTCAGGGGCATTACCTTACACTATGATGATAGAACAGGGGGGTAAGGTTATTTACCGCCTCCAGGGACCGATCAACATGCTCGAAATGCGAAAATTAATTGTCGGTAACAGGTATATAGATGGCGTAAAATAGAAAGGAACTATTTAATCTCCTTTTCTATTGCACTAACATTCCACCCGTCAACTTTCAAAAGAGGCTTTTCACCATCCAGGTTTTTCAAATCATATTCAACCTCCAATGTTCTTTTTTCCTTCGGAAAAAGAGAAATATAATTATCCTCCCAGAATACGGGTAATACGGGGTCTTTTGAATTCAGCTTAAGTATCTTTGGATTAATGGCAAAAGCCAGACCTGTGCCGGAGTTTTCAATTGTAACAGTTAGTTTGCATTTATTTCCCTCCTGCTGGATAGGAGATGCAGTTATATTTATATTTGCTGCCGGAAGTTTGGTCAGATCAGTAAAATCGGCTTTCTCATCACCATTAGAGCTTAACCAGTAGAAATTGGACGAGACGAGTTTTCCTGAGGCATCATTTAATTCCAGTTTCAGGAAATAAACTTTTGTGATATCTTTCGGGATATCAAGGGAAGTTATTTTCTCGCTGCTGTCCGCTGCAACTTTTGCATCCATGGTTGACAACAATACCGGTTTCATATTAAAATCATAGATTCCGACTTTTACTACCAGTCCGTTAAATTCTTTGTAAAAACTATTCACAATTTTAACCGAATGATCATCATAACAATACTGTATATGCAAAGGTTCGCAGGCAGTCTTTGCACCATAGAAGGCTCCATTGGGCATAAAGAAATAGTCATACAGCTGCCAGTACATTTTGGGCCATGCGGAATTATACATCCAGTAAATAATTCCGCTTGAACGGTATTTATTTCCTGCAAATGCTTCAAACATAGCCTTTACTGCCTCATTCTGGAATACCTGTGATTTCATGCAATACTCTTCAACTCCGGTTGGCTTACCATAGCGCGATTCAAAAGCTGCCCTTGCAATCGGATAAAATGCCTTATGGAGACGCAGATCCCATGAAGGGCTCATGGGCCAAAGATCCTTTTCGGGCATCATCTTCCTCATAGTTTCAATCGGTGGGATTTGTTCACCGGTAGGACCTGCTTCGGTATTAAACTCAAGTTTTGTATACCAGAAGGAAGGGGTCTCATAGGCATAAACATTCGGATAAGGTCCCATATGAACACCGGTTATCCCTGCAATTGAACTTGGGGCCTGTGTGGCTGAAGATTCTGAAGGGCGGGTGTTGTCATATTCATCTAGTATCTTTAGATATCTCTTTTCAACCTCGGCAGGCGGAAAATTATCGCTTCCGTATAACCAGGTAAAAACAGATGGGTGATTACGCAGGTGCACAATCAGATCTTTCCAGCTGGCCTCAGCAACATCTCCTGTATGAGGTGTCCAGTTTTTCCAACCTTCCCATGCACTGCAGCAGCACCAGCCTACCATCAGCAATATTCCTTCTTCATCGCATCTTTCGAAGAGGTAGTCTGATCCGCGCGGAGCTTCCATCCTAAGGGCATTGAGATTCATATGCTTGGCATACATCAGGTCCGCATCTATCCTTTCATTTGAAGATCGAAGCATCAGATCCTGAACATATCCTCCACCCCTGATAACAATGTTTTTGCCATTTATCTGGAACACCTTTGTATGTTGTTTATCGAAATTGTTCATCCAGGTTGTAATCTCACGGATGCCAAAACGGATTTTTTTTGTATCTGTCGTTTTTCCAGAGTAATCAAAACTCAGATTCAGGTCATAAAGATTCTGCGGACCAACAGTATGAGGCCACCAGAGTTTGGGATTAGCCATAACAAGCTGAGGAAACGATTCAGGAAGGAAGCTTACCACTTTAGTTTCACCGGGAGCAAGTGTTACTTCCTGCGAAAAGGTAATATCCCCAACAGAACCTTTTAATATTCCTTTAATGCTTTTTGCTTCAGCATTACGCAGCTCAGCTGAAATAGTTAGTTTTGCCTGATCAGTTGATGGCAGATTCAGTTTTGTCACCACCTGGGGGTTTTCAATAGCTACATCACCGGTAGAACGAATGGCCACATCGTACCAGATACCCATACCTCTGTCAGGAGGGGTGGGGTTCCAGTCTACCCATGTTATGGTAAGATCCATTTTCTTTGGAGGAAATATTTCCAGAGCCAGACAATTATTTTCGCCAGGTATGGCAGCCTTGGTAATGTCAAGGTTAAACAGGCGATAGGCGCCTTCGATTGTGGTTGTATCGGCAATAAGTTTACCGTTGAGCCATATATTGGCCTTATAATTTATGCTGTGGAATTGCAGCCAGTTATGCATGTTTTTATAATCGGCAGGTATCTTAAACTCCGTACGGTACCACCATGCAACTTTAAATGGACTGCCATCGGGCATTTCCCTTTTCGGATAAGGAATTATACCGGGAAGATCATTGAAATTCGTTCCATAATAAGGATCAGGGTAAACTTTATTGGCTATCAATGCAGCCAGAACGGTTGTTGGAATAGATGTTGGATACCATCCATCGGTTTTGAAACCAATTGTTGAAAGCTTCCTGGCATCTGATTTAATCTCTTTGGATGATTGTATTGCCCAATTATCTTTGAGCAGAAGTTTCCCATTTGATGGAATTTGTCCGAAGCAGTTAAAGGCATTTGCAACCAATAAGCTGAATGTTAAGACAATACGTGTTTTCATTTCTCAGGATCTAGTGGTTTAAAAAACTCATTTATTGAGTAATAAAGTTAGTTAAATAAATTGACAGGAATTACTGCAAAACGATTTCCAATAAATTCTTTTAGACATTTTTATTTCAATCAGCTATTTGAATTCTGTTTATAATTATTAGGTTTATGGTCATTATCTTTTTTATAATTCAGCCATATGAGTGATACCCTTACATCATCTCCTTCCGGTCCGGGTCTGAAACGGGTTCTCGGATTATCCGCACTGGTATTATACGGAATTATTCTAATTCAACCGACTGCTCCGATGCCATTATACGGTGCTGCAGCGAGCCTTGCTAAAGGTCATGTAGTTACGACCATCCTGATTGGTATGGTTGCAATGCTTTTCACTGCTATCAGTTACGGACGCATGGCAAATGTTTATCCAAGTGCTGGTTCCGCCTATACATATGTCAGCAGAGAAATTCACCCCTCGCTAGGGTACTTTGTTGGCTGGGGAATGATTTTTGATTATATAATGAATCCGATCATATGTGTGATCTGGATCAGCAAAGCTGCCATAAACCTGATTCCTGAAATACCTTTCGGAGTTTATGCCATTGCTTTTACTTGTCTCTTTACAGCTATGAATCTCCGCGGAATTGAATCAAGTTCACGTACAAACACTATAATTGCTGCAGGTCTTGGAGTGGTTATTATTCTTTTCCTGGGAGCTGCGATACGTTATCTCTTTTTAAATCCGCCGGCAAATGCAGGAGAATGGACAAGGCCTTTTTATGATCCAAAAACATTTTCATTCCCATCGGTATCAGCAGGTGCATCGCTCGCTGTACTTACTTATATTGGGTTTGACGGCATTTCAACGTTGTCGGAAGAGGTTCATAACCCCAGACGTAATATACTTCTGGCCACGGTGCTTGTTTGTATTATAACAGGTATTCTGGCATCTGTACAGGTTTATTTTGCTCAGCTTGTCTGGCCCCAGGCTGCTTCAACTTTTCCCGATCAGGATACGGCATTTTGCTTTATAGCCAAAAGAGCCGGTGGTCCCTGGCTTTTTCAGACAGTCAATATGGCATTGCTTGTTGCGACAATAGGATCAGGGGCAGGTGCTCATCTTGGAGCCGGACGCCTGCTTTATGGAATGGGAAGGGACAATGCTATTCCCGGTAAATTCTTTGCAAAAATAAATCCAAAAACACGAATACCGTCAAATAATATTATTCTTATTGGTGTGATAATTCTTGGTGGTGTTTTTCTGCTTAGTTATCCCCTGGGCGCTCAACTCCTCAACTTTGGAGCGCTGGTTGCATTCATGGGGGTCAATGTATCTTCATTCATGCACTATTTTGTGCGAGGAGAACACAAAAGATTCACACATTTTATTGTTCCTCTTCTTGGTTTTTCCATTTGTCTTTACCTCTGGTTCAGCCTTGGAATTAAAGCCAAGATAGTCGGGATAAGCTGGCTTTCAGTAGGTTTGATTTATGGGGCATACCGCACAAATTTCTTTAAAAAGCCTCTTCAGTTTGCAAAACTTGAAAGTAATGAGGAGGTTGAGGATACGAAATGACTTAGACTCTTGAATACCAGGTGACCTGGAGATATTGAAAAAAGGAGAATTTTAAAATATCATTGTAAAAGTTGCACCCTTGTTTATAGTAGAACTCACTTCGAGACGGGCATGATGCGTCATCATTATCTGCTGTGACAGACTTAAACCGATACCTGAGTTATTAGTTTTTGTAGAATAAAAAGGAAGAAATATCTTCTCAATTACATCATTACTAATGCCTTTCCCATTATCAGAAATTGATATATGAACATGATCCGATTCACTTTTCCCAATAATTGAAAGTCTGCGGTCTGCAGTTTCCGTCATGGCATCAAGGGCATTCTGGAAAAGATTAATGATTACCTGCTCAATAAGTTCGAGGTCGGCCTCGATAGCAAGGTCAGGAGGAATGACTTCCTTTTCAAACTTAACACCTGTTTCATTAAACTTAGCCTTGTAGAGTATAAAAACCCTTTCGAACAGATCGCTTAGAAAAATCTTCCGAAGGTTTGGCTTTGGAATATCAGTAAGACTTTTTGTAGCCTTTACAAAATTAATCAATCCCTGCGTCCGCGATTCAATTATTCTTAAACTGTGGTGAATATCTTCGGTCACATCCTCACCTATTCTTTCAGGTTTCTGAACTATTCCTGACTCATCTTCAAGCATTTGAGCTGTCATGCCGGCCAGATTGGTAATTGGGATGGCTGAATTCACTATCTCATGAGAAATAATATTTACAAGCTTTTGCCAGGTACTTATTTCCTTTATTACGAGTTCGTCTTTCTGGCGGGCAATCTCATCTTTTTGAGCTTTCAACTCTATATTTTGCAGGTCAAGTTCGTTATTCTTATTGTTCAATTCCTCTTCGAAATGGAAATTAAGCATCCTAAGATAGAAGATGCTGGCGTTAATAAACAGGAAAAGGGCAATTTGAGCAATTTTGTAGAAAGGATAAAATGTATTGATCCGGTCGACAATCGGAAAACTTGTTGTCCCAAAATGAACCATAATTTTGTCTATGAGCAATACCAGAACAAAATAATAAATCATGGATATCCACCAGAGAAGTTTTTCTTTTTTTGGGTATATCAACAATTGAGGAATTATTGAGACACATATAAGTGCATAAGGATAATAAGTATAACTTTCCTCCTCTACATATCCAATTAAAGTAGGACCAAGCAGGAAGACTACCGGAGGCAGATAGATCAGTGAAAGCCTGCTAAGACGTGTATAACCGAATCGGGAAAGAATCAGATTCAAAGAGGTGAGCATTAACAGAATTACTTCCCTCAAGGTTCCATAATAGATTGTATCATTAGTCAGAATAAGTGTAACAACTGTGGTTAATAGCAGTAATAACATGGAGATGAACATTACAAAATTAAGCTGATTGCTAATAACTATTGTTCTAAGCCTCCATTGATTGTCTTCACCGGTTGTTCCCAGATTAGATATATAATTCCAGATTTTTTGCATATTTAATTTTCTTTAATTCTATACTGCTAATCCATCCTTCCCTAATCTTGCTATCTTTCTGTAGAGTGTACTCCTGGCTATACCAATTTCTTCAGCCGCTTTCGAAAGGTTACCGTTATGTTTACTCATTGCATTGCTGATTGCTTTCTTTTCAAAATCTTCGACAGTGATTGCAAGTTCATCCGACAATTGAGCCGGTGCAGATCTGGTTCTCAGGATAAAATCATCAGGTGAAAGGGTAGAAGCTTTACAAAGAATGACAGCTCTTTCCATTGCGTGAGCAAGTTCTCTGATATTCCCGGGCCAGTGGTATTCTTTAAGTTTCTGAAGCGTCTCTTCCTTAAGTCTTATTCCTTGCTTTCCGTATTGTGCTGAAAATATTTCAATGTAATAATCTGCCAGGAGGCTGATATCTTCTTTTCGTTCTCTTAATGGCGGGATAATTATCTCAACAGTGTTAATACGATAAAGAAGGTCCTGTCTGAACTGGAAAGAATCAGCCATATCGTACAAGGGCATATTAGTAGCTGATATCAGTCTGACATTTACAGGTACAGAGCGATTACTTCCTATCCTGACTATTTCCCTGTTCTGAATAGCAGTTAGAATTTTTGCCTGCAATGGCATACTGAGGTTTCCTATCTCATCGAGGAATAATGTTCCACCTGAAGCTACTTCAAATCTTCCGGCCCGGTCCTCTTTTGCATCTGTAAAAGCACCACGCACATGTCCGAATAATTCCGCTTCAAAAAGAGTCTCCGGAATGGATCCAAGGTCAACATGAACAAATGAATTTTGTTTTCTCAAAGATTCGCTATGCAAAGCCCAGGCAGCAAGCTCCTTGCCAGTTCCGTTTTCTCCAAGTATCAGAATATTGGCGTCTGTAACTGCCACAGTTTTAATGGTTTCTATAATCTGAGCCATAACAGGAGCCCTGCTGATAATTTCAGGGTATTTATTGTTTTCCTGATTTGACGATCGGGCATGACTACCCTTTATCTTACTGACATTTCTCTCATCATGACGCTGTGATAAAACATTATTGACGGATGTAACAAGCTGCTCTCTGTTCCAAGGTTTTATAATGAAATCGACGGCACCTTTTTTTATTGCCTGAACTGCCAGGTTGATTTCACCATAAGCAGTAGTGGTTAATACACAGGCAGTGGGATCAATACTTAGTATTTTTTCAAGCCATTCCAAACCCTCTTTACCCGACGTGTTGCCTCGGGTATAATTCATGTCCAGCACAATCACATCATACTTGCAAGTTTTCAGGTAATCGGGTATTAAACCCGGACGGTCAAGTGTGTCAACTTTCTCAAACAAGCCTCTTAACACAAGCCGTGCCGTATATAAAACATCATTGTCATCGTCAACGACCAATACTCTACCAGATCCTTCTGATTTCATATAGGGTTTATGAATGATATTTGCTATCAGGGTAGCAAATATTAGTAAAGATAATAATTGTATCGTTCTGAGTCAATTAAATGTAGCAAAACGCTACAATTATAATAAAAACCAGCTTCCCTCCTAACTATATATGGCTGTAAATCTTATTGTTAGGTTAATTGGCCCGATAATTGAATTTCACTCTATAACAAAACCTTAATAATGAAAACCAATTATGTTACAATAGTGATAAATCCGTCAGCCGGAAACGGAAAGGCAAAAAGTGAAGCACAATCCTTACTGCAAAAAATTAAAAGTTCCTGCAATTTTGAAATAGATATAGCTTTTACCAAAGGGAAAAATGATGCTACTTTATTTACCAGGAAAGCCATTTTGGACGGAGCTTCAATGGTTATTGCCGTTGGCGGAGATGGGACAGTCAATGAAGTTGTCAATGGATTTTTCGTGGAAGGGAAACCAATAAATCCATTATGTGAGCTCGGAGTGATTAACTGTGGCACAGGTGGAGGTTATGCCAGGACTCTGAAAAATCCTCATCCGATCGGACTGCAGATTGAACAACTTCTTCAGCCCGGCAGCAAAGCTTTGGATCTGGGCTGTATTAATTACCTTGATTGCTCAGGTACAAAAATCGACCGCTTGTTTGTGAATGAATGTCAAATAGGTATTGGCAGCGCGGTTGCTTCGTTAGTCGGGAAAAAATCCAAAATTTTTGGAGGAACAATTGCTTTCGGCCTTGCAGCAACTGTTTTAGCTATGTCCATTAAACCGCTGTCTCTGACAATTGGATTTGACAATGAAGCTTTTCAGGAATACAGGCTCATAGGTCTTGTAGTTGGTAACGGGACCGAATGCGCAGGAGGAATGAAACTTACTCCTGATGCAAAACTGTCTGATGGTTTTTTTGATGTATTGTCAATTAATGATATGAATATGGGCCAGAGAATCATGAACCTTTCAAAAGTATATTCAGGAAAGCATATTCTGTCTCCTCATTGTACGATTAAAAGATGCAAAAAGCTAAAGGTCAGATCGACAATTGAAGTGCCTCTGGAAAGCGACGGAGAGATACTCGGAAATTCTCCATTTGACATTGAAATATTACCCCTTGCGATCAGGGTAAAGGCTGGAAATATAAACATTTAATGACATGAAATCTCTGGTTATTCAATTTCGAAAAACATGGTTTGAATCGAGAATATTCATTTCTCTTTCAATAGTTACGATTGTAACGACAATTTCATTTTTATTATTTGCAAATACCCCTTCCACCCTCGAAATTGCGGGAAGCTGGTTCGGATTACCATCCGAATTATCTGTCCGCTATGGTTATTTAATAATAGCTTTCCTTGTTTTGTTTGCATCTCTTATCCGTATGTGGGCAGGAAGTGTTCTTACTTCAAAAACCGTTATGGCATTCAGGATTCAGAACAGCAAACTGGCTCTTTCCGGGCCCTATAAGTTCGTAAGAAATCCAATATATTTTGCTGATTTAATAGCCTTTAGCGCGCTGTCGGTTTGTCTGAAACCAGTCGGCTTTTTGATACCGGTACTGATTTGGGTTCATTATTACCAGCTTATAAAATATGAAGAAGAAAAACTGGTAACCAGATTCGGACGCACCTATTCGGATTACATTCTTTCCGTTCCGGGGCTCAATCCGGGAATAAAACAAATCATAAGCTTTTTTAATCTCCCTCAGGATTTTAGTATTAATTATGACGGATTCCGTCATAACGCACAATATATACTTTTTATCCCGGGTCTCATATTTGCATCATTCACAGGTAAATTTATTTATGCTATTCTGATCGGACTGCCTGCTGTAATAGATTGGGCTGTTATTCATATAATTAAAGGCGTTTCCAAAGATATTCCGGAAAAGAAAAAAGCATTCTTCAGAAGCAGAGCGTTCGTCCACTCAAAGGTATTCAGGGATATATTATACTCTCAATGCTGGGAAGATCCGGAGATGGACAGAATCGCTTTTGGTACAAAACCAGGAGATATAGTATTCTCAATTACATCAGGAGGCTGTAATGCACTGTCATTTCTTCTTGACGATCCGGCAAAAGTGATTTGTCTCGACATGAACCGGTTTCAGAACTATCTTCTTTCACTTAAAATAAATGCCTTTAAGACGCTCTCATACGATGAAACTCTTGAATTTTTCGGGGTTCGGCCTTCGAATCGCCGATGGGATTTGTATGAAAGACTGAAGCCTTTTCTTTCTGAAGAAGAACAGTTATACTGGAGCAATAAAAAGACAGATTTAAACAGGGGAATTATACACTGCGGAAAGTATGAAAGATATATGCATCTGCTGAAAAAGGTATTCAGAATTCTTATAGGAAGTAAGATTATCAATGAGTTGTTTAATGCCTCATGTATTGAAGAACAGAGAATTTTATTCCAGAAGAAATGGGACAATTTCAAATGGAAACTATTCTGCCGGATTTTTTTAAGTCGCGCTTTTGCAAGCATGCTGTTTGATAAGGCATTCTATAAATATCTCGAGCCTTCATTCTCTTTTGAGAAGTATTATCGATCGGCAGTCAGGAGAGCTGTGACAGAGTTACCTGCAAGGGATAACTATTTTCTTGCATATATCCTTTCAGGAAATTACTTAATTGATAATTTACCTGTTTATCTTAAAAAGGAGAATTATCAATTTATACGTGATCGTGTAGACAGGATTAAAATAGTTACTTCCGGTTGCCAGGAGTATCTGAGTTCGCTGCCCGGAGATACCATATCAAAATTTAATTTCACAAATATTTTTGAATGGATGTCAATCGAGGAATTTACCCTGATCCTGCTAGAGACACTAAGGATTGCAAAAGACGGGGCAGTAATTACTTACCGTAATCACCTTGTAACCAGAAATCGTCCAGAAATGTTTGCAGATAAGATCATTCCCGATATGAAATTATCTCTCGAATTACGTAAAAAAGATCGCTCGTTTATATATAAAGCATATGTGGTAGAACGAATAAAGAAGAATATATGTCATTCTTAGTCAAGGAAATAATTACGCAGGACGGACTGGATGATTTTCTTTCTGTTCCGGAAGAAATTTATAGGAACGATCCTAACTGGATCGCTCCTCAACAGTCTGAGATTAGGAGAGTTCTTAATCCTGTTAAGAATCCCTACTTTTTAAATGCTTCTTTAAAGATTTATGTCTGCTATTTCGATGGAAAGCCTGTATGCAGATCAATAATGGTAATAAACCATCTTCACTGGACAAAATGGAATAGAAAGTCAGCCTTTTTTGGGTTTTTCGAATCACCTGCTGACTGCAATGCAGTAAAATGTCTGTTTGAAAAAATTGAAGCTGATTGCAGGACAGCGGGTGCTGAATATCTTGAAGGACCATTTAATCCAAATCATTATTCTGAGCTGGGAATCTTATTGGACAACTTTAATTCGCCTCCCGTTTTCTTCGATACATATAATCCATCTTACTATCCTGAATTGCTTAAGGAGGCCGGCTTTTCGCAATCAAACCTGTTTCATACAAGGATCAACAATGATATATCAGCTACATTATCAAAAAAATACAATACTTCTCACAAGGAAACTTTCAGTAAGGATATTACAGTAAGAAAGTTCAATATCTTCAGATTCAGGAGGGACCTTGCAATACTGCGAGACATCAATAATGACGCATTTTATAATAATAAGTTTTTTCTTCCACTTTCACTGAAAGAGTACTTGTTCTCGGCAAAATATCTCTTTCTGGTTACCAGGCCAGGGCTCATACTGATCGCAGAATATAAAGGGGAGCCGGTTGGTGCAGCCCAGTTAGTTATAAACTTTAATAGCTTACTTAAAAACTATGATGGCCGGATCAGCCTACGGCAAATTCCAGGGTTGCTATGGAGGAGAAGAAACATTAAAGATCTAGTAATTTTTACTTCAGGAATAAAAAAAGAATACAGGAACAAAAGAGTATTCGCTTTGATCCTGAGATCTGCAGTTAAAATATTCAGACAATTTTCAACAATAAGGACGACCTGGATTTCAGATGAAAACCTGGGAAACAGTCTTGCCAGTCTACTGGAGATGAGTACCAGCAAGCATTTCGCTATTTATTCAAAGCGGTTATAATTTCCGAATATGTTACCAGATAAAATGATATTAAATGAGTTGATAAAACGCTGGGGTCTTGATGCTTCCAACGGAGGAGAGCTTATTATAGGTGGATGTAACTCACTTGACCTTGGCAATATTTATGGAACACCGCTTCATATAGTTAATGAAGAGAGATTAAGAGCTACAGCTGAATCCTTCCTGAAAACAATAAAACTTAAATACCCGGGGGCAGTATCAGTTCATTATGCATTTAAATGTAACCCAGTTCCTGGTATTATTAAAATTATAAAGGAACAAGGGCTCAAAGCTGAAGTAATGAGCGAGTATGAGTTAATGTTAGCTCTTAAACTGGGATATAGAGGGAATGATATAATTGTCAACGGACCTTTTAAGACTGACCGGCTGATTACAGCTTGTCTTGAAAATAATATCAGATTTATAAATGTTGATTCACTTTTTGAGCTAGAAAAGATTGATTGCATTTGTAATAACCTTACTAGAAATGCAGAAGTTCTGTTAAGGATAAATCCTGATTTTGTTCCTTCAGGTATGAACAAAGGAAGCGCTGCAGGAAGCCGCTCCGGATCCCCTTTCGGGCTGGATCTGATAGGCGGCGAGGTTATGGCTGCACTCGAAAAAATTAAAGGAATGAAACGAATCAGGTTCAGAGGGTTTCATTTCCATATCGGTTCCGGTATTCAGAACCCTGATGATTACAGAAAAGCGCTTTCAGGGCTTAAAAAGATCCTTAATGATGCCGGAAATGCAGGCTTCAAAGTAGATGTTCTGGATATTGGCGGAGGATTAGGTGTACCAAATTCACGGGAAATGACAACTCTGGAATTGTTGTTATATCAGGCATTTGATTTTCTCAATTCCGGAGGAAGAACAAACAGGAAGATTTTCTTCTCACATTTTGCCGATTCTGTAACGAAAGGCATTCTTTCCCTTTTTGGCAATCAAAAAATCCCTGAGTTGATTTTAGAACCCGGGAGATGTATTACTGGTCCCAATCAGATGCTGTTATTGAAAATACATCAGGTAAAAGACCGGAAAGGCCTAAAAAAATGGCTTGTTGCAGACGCGGGAATCGGAACTTTAACCATGCCTACTTATTATGAACACCATGAAGTTATTTTATGCAATGATATCAGGAGAAAAGCTGCTGAAAAAGTGACGATTACAGGACCGGGCTGCTTTTCTGCTGATGTCGTATATAGAAATAAAGTAATGCCAAATATTGCCGCAGGTGAGATGATAGCTATTCTTGACAGCGGAGCATATTTTACCTCCTGGGAATCGTCCTTTGGATTTCCAAGGCCGGCCATTGTTTCAGTTGTTGATGGCCGGCATAATCTTCTCAGAGAGAGAGAATCATTCGACCATATGATCTCTCTTGATACGTTTTGATTTTTATATAAACCTAAATTCATTATGCTATGAAATTTAAAGTTAACAGAGTATCTGTTTGCCCCGATCTTTTATACCTGAGTAATATCTTAACCTCAGAAATAGTAAAAAAAGGCAATGAACAGGTATCGACAGATGAAAATTCCAATTTTGTCCTGAATGTTATTGATCTGGAATCACCCAAAGCATACAGGAGAAAAAGCCAGGAAGAAATGGTAGTTTCAATTGTCCTGCTCAAATATCCGGTGCCGGATCTTAAAGCAGCATGTTATGTGGCATTAGTAAAGAGTATATCCAACATTCTCTTTTGTATTTCCCTGCAGGAGGGAAAAGAACATCCTAAAGCTTACAGTATTACTCCCGAGGTCGGATTTACTGAATTCAATTATAATCCTGAAAATATGTATAAATACATGTACCCGGTTATCAGTTCTCATTTTGTATTAAGGAATAAGCTTTTTGATGATCTTATTTTGGAGGAAAATGAAATAATTCCTGAAGTTGAAGATTTAAAGGCCTTTGGCAGGGAACTGCACAATCTTGGAGTTCTTCCGGCTCCATTTCCTCTGGTAGAATTCCTGGACAAGGATCTTATTGATCAGTTGTACAGACTATACCAGATTAAAGGGCTCAGTTACGGTAATCTTAGTATCAGGAATACAAACCATAACCTTGAAGGTACTTCATACTGGATGACAGCCCGCGGAGTTGACAAATCGAACCTGAAGGGGATCGGAAAAGATATGCTTCTGGTCAAAGGATTCGACAAAGAAAGCGGTGAGATGCTCGTTTCAGTCCCTCCGGTATATGATCCAAGAATCAGAGTTTCAGTCGATGCCATTGAACATTATATGATTTACAGGGAATTTCCCAGAACAGGTGCCATAGTTCATGTGCATGCATGGATAGATGATGTTCTATGCACTTCTCAAAGCTATCCATGTGGTACAAGTGAATTGGCTGAAAATGTTGTTAAACTTTTGAAAAAGACATCTTCGCCGGAAAGAACTGAGGTCGGATTAAAAAATCACGGATTAACTATAACCGGTCCTGATATAGTGGACATTTTCCGGAGAATTTATGGCCGATTGAAAACAAATGTTCCAATGATGAATTGAGCCTATTCGATTCTAGATACATTTTTATAAGGAGATCCTGAAAATCCTTTAAAAAGCAGGGAGTGAATGCTGAAAAACTTAAGAGTAACCTAAATGAAATGTTTAAAACAATGAAAAAAGTAACTATAGTGATATTTCTTATGTTTATATCATTTATTAATTCATACGGACAATGGTATGTTAAAAAGTATCAGATCATTGATATAAATTTTCTTTCGAAAGTACAACTTGAGGAATCGTTACAAAATTCAAAAAACAAGCTTCTGTTTGCCGGATGTACTGCCGCAATGGGAGGAGCTGCCTTTCTTATTTTTAAATATCTGAAGCCGGGCATGAATGATGACCCGACTGTTATAGAGCAACTGCTTGGCGACGAAGGGGTTAATAAAGTCGGCATGATAACAGGCGCAGGATTACTTATCTGGGCTCGATTGCCAGCATAGTTCATCTTGGCCGGATCGGGAGGATCAGATCGGTCATCAATAAAAACTATCCATCTGTTGGATCGCTGGAGATCTCACCTGCAATAATTTTAAACGGTTATGCTCGATCATATTGTGCAGGATTTAGCTTAAATTACAGTTTCTGAGTGAATAAAACTTAATTTTTGTACGAATTATTTTAAAATCAACCAAAATGAGAAATCATTCACAAATTCAAAAGATCAGCTGTAAATTAGTGATCTTCACGATATTTTTACAAATAACAGGTTGTTACAGCTCGAAATTTGTTGATAAAACTGATTTGCCCGTTTCAGGTGGGAATTATGTATTTCACGGTAAAAAATCAACCTATCCTCTGGTCAGAAATGCCATTATCTCAAATGGGATAATATCAGGTAAAGTAGATTTTGTTGAGGGAAATTATACAGGTGATGATAAGTTCCAGGTATATGTCTCAAACGATTCATTAATAAAAATAAATATCGATAACATTAGCGTTCCACTCGATGGCATAACGAAAATCAGCGTTACTGGCAATGATCATTACAGCTTCAATAAAACAAAGTACGACTATCGGACTTACTCCTTTAAAAAGGGGGATCCGTATAATCAATCCAGTGCTGGTTTTGCATCTCTGATAATCCCCGGTTTGGGACAAATGATATCAGGGGAAAGCGGAAGAGGATTATTATTCCTTACCGGTTTCACAGGTAGTCTGGTGGTTTCAATGGTGGGACTTCTCAATTATGCAAACAGTTATGAGGGACAAAATATGAAAGGACTTGAAGTTTCCATGGCCGGACTTATTGGTGCTTTATGCATCGATCTATGGTCCGTTGGTGATGCGGTAAGAGTGGCTAAAGTTAATAATTTAGCTCTGAGGGCTAAGCATAAAACCTCATATAACCTTAATATTAAGCCCTTCCTGAACACACCTGATTACGGTCTTAAACACAATATTCCAATTGGTCTGGCTTTAAAGGTAACGTTTTAAATTCCGTAGAAAATATCAACCAATGAAAAATCATTCACAAATTCAAAAGATCAGCTGTAAATTAGTAATCTTCACAACGATTTTACAAATAACAGGTTGCAACAGCTCGAAATATATTGCTAAAACTGATCTGCCCGTTTCAGACGGGAATTATTCATTTCACGGGAATAAATCAACTTATCCCTTTGTCAAAAACGCCATGATCTCAAACGGGAGAATTTCAGGCAAAGTAGATTTTGGCAAGAGTAATTATTCAGTAGATGAAAAGTTCAGGATATATGTCTCAAATGATTCATTAATAAGAATAAATAACGATGAAATAAGCATTCCGCTTGATGGTATTACGAAAATCTCAATCGATAGTAGGGCATACTCCTTTAAAAAGAGTGATCCATTTAATCCAATCAGTGCCGGTATTGCATCTCTGATAATTCCCGGATTGGGCCAAATGATATCAGGAAAACCAGGGAGAGGAGTACTATTCCTTACGGGTTTCACAGGTTGTCTGGCAGTTTCAGCAGTGGCATTTGTTAAGTTAGCTTACAGCGCCGGTGGAAATTATGGTGTGGACGTACCACTTCAGGTATTCAGAGCCGGACTCGTTGGCGCTTTATGTATCGATCTATGGTCCATAGCAGATACTGTAAACGTGGCTAAAGTCAATAATTTAGTCCTGAGAATCAAGCATAGAACCTCATATAACCTTAATATTAAGCCCTTCCTGAACACGCCTGATTATGGTCTTAAACACAATATTCCAATAGGTCTTGATTTTAAGGTAACGTTTTAAATCCGGCAGATAAGAATTACCAGATGAAAATATTTGTTTCCGATATGTTACAAGATTAATACCTCTATTCATGAAACCTTTAACTCTGATTATAGCAGGACTATTTATTCTTAACCTTATGACAAATGCCCAATACAGAGGTAATAAAACAAAGTATGATCTTAAGGGTTACCATTATCAGTTTGGGGATCCTTTTAATCCCGGAGTGATGGGGTTTGCTTCTTTGATTATACCCGGTCTAGGTCAGATTCTGGAGGGCGAAACAGCCAGAGGATTAGGTTTTTTTGGAGGCTTTGTTGGTTTAAATATTATTAAATACAGAATCAGAATGAGGCCTTCCATTGGATCTTCAAACTACGCAAAATCACTTAATACAGTGCGTTATGCATTGGCGGGACTTCATATCTGGTCGCTCTTTGACGCTATTCATTTCGCCAAAGTAAACAATATGGTTTTCAGGGATCAGAACAAAACCACATTTGACCTTCAGCTAATGCCATACCTGGGATCTTATGACTATTACACGCCTAATAATGAAGTTCCTGTTGGCTTAACTCTATTAATAAATTTCTAAAGATTTGCTTTAAGGAATGGGAAATCCGGAAAACAGTGCATCTGATAACGATATATTAAATATATGGATCCAAATGCACCTGAGCATATAAATCCGGAACATAAACAGCATAATACCAGGGCAAAATGGTAATTGACATTTGACCGTGGTCATTTACTATCCACAAGCATTGGAAGATTCTTTCCGTTTGTCATGAAGATCAATTTGGCATTAGGTGAATTGGTAATGGCTTTTATCATTTCATACTGCAACAGTCTGTCACTTAGTCCTGTGCTTAATATTTTCTGATAATCGGCAATACCCTGTGCCTCTACTCTTTTCCTTTGAGCTTCCTGTGTTTCCTTTTGCAATACAAATTGCATTTTTTGCGCATCCTGTTCAGCATTTATTTTTGATTCGATTGAGGCTTTTACTGATGCAGGAAGTGTTATATTCCTCACCAAAAGCTGCTCCAGCAATAAACCCCTTTCTTTAAAGTTTGTTTCAATAGTTGCGAAGATCTTTGACTGAAATTCATCTCTTTTAGTGGAGTAAAGAGCAACAGCATCATAATAGACTGCATTATCCCTGATTTTTGTTCTGCAGATCGGACGAACAAGGACATTCCTGTAATCAGTTCCAACCTCCTTTAAAATTCTGGGTGCTTCTGTTGGAATAACTTTGTACAATACAGTTAGGTCAATCACCACTTCGAGACCGTCTGCGGTCAGTACACGTATAGCATCATCACCCTGCTTGGCTCCCTCATCCTGCACTCCGGACATTGTATAGTTTTCGGTTCTGACATCGAACATAACTACCTGAACCAATGGATTAATAATGTTTAATCCGCTTTCAAGGATATTATTGCTGACTTTTCCGAATAACTTCTGAACGCCTACCTGGCCGGGTTCAACCTGAACAACACAAGCAATTGACATTCCGATAAGGATGACAATTACACCGGCTGTTTTAATCATCGATCTGTATTTTCGCAACATCGGTTCATCAGCTTTAGCAGCTACAAACCCGATAATGAGAATAATAATACCTACTACAATTACTGTCATGATTTTAACATTTTAATTTTTAACGATTAAGATTTAAGGAAGATATAAAGGTAATCAGAAAAACCAAATAACAGTGGCTTCTTGCTTTTAATGAACGAATGAGAAGTATATCGTGATCTCAATTGTCGATTAAAGAAGCAATACGATTGTGAAATAGCTCTCCTCCGAATAAGCATCAATAGTACTCAAAGATAGAAATCCCGAGTAACTCATTGTTACCTTAAAGTCAATGTGGTATGTAATACTGCTGGTACAGCACCAATACGTGGCCCACCCCAATCGGTTTCATCACCATTGCGGATACGCAGAAGTTTGAAAACCCCGTTTTCATAACAGCCCTCTTCTACTTTAAGATATTGCCATGCTTTTCCGGCATTAACGCCAAGAGGCTTAAAAGTAAAATGGCACAGACTTCCGATCAGCACAAATTCGTTTTCACCAAGTTGAACTATCATTGCTTTCCCAATGGGATGGGAATTTGTTTTCTCAGAACGCCACCCTGAATCTCCGAACGAGATTACAGCCTGCCATGATCCCAGGGCAATTGTCTGTGCAGCATGATCCTCTTTCTCAACGACAGCTTTGATCTTTCCTTCAAATGCCCATTTTGCCAGTTCTCTTATCATTGGGCCGGCCATGGCATATTCCTGACCAACCGGAGCCAGACGTTCTTCTGTTTCAGATTTCTTTACGCCCTGATAGTTATCATCTATTCCAAAAGGCGAAAAACCAATCCCTCCGTGTGCAAGCACAGCATAAAAGTACCGTGCAAATTCCTCGTTGGAGCCCGTTTCCGGTACAAATAAAGTGTTATCGGGCCGGTCGTATAGTTCAATCACTTTTAAGGCCTTTTCACTTTCCTGCAAATAGATATCAGGAGCGACAAGATCAATAGCCGGAGCAGCTGCCTTCCATATGGGGATCACATTGTCGGTGGCACCACCGCTCTCATAAGTGGTTGCGCTCGGGTTGGTCAGAGGATCACGCAACGCTGCATTAACATATAAAGGCAAAGGATAAACAGCTTTACCGGCTGCAGCAACATATCCAATATAATGGGCAACAGACCAGGCATGAAAATACTCATCAGCGTCGTTTCCAAACACCTCTTTCCACGTACCTTTTGTTACAACAGACTTATTAAGAGCCTTCAGGATTCCGGGTTTAAGCAATTCAGGAGGCACGTTACCTTCAAACAGTTTCTGGGCAGACGGAGAAAAATCCCTGACGCTTCCCCATGCTCCCGGTTCATTTTCCACCTGCACCATAAGAACGGTGTGCTGCGGGTCAGCTTTCTTCAGATGACCCATTACCTCTGCGAAAGCTTTTGCGTCAGCTTCCATCGCTGCTTTGGTGTGTGGCGAAGGCGAATCAACTGGTTGTCCGTTACGGCCGGTGATGTTGGGATATTTTACAGGTTCACGTTTCATCCATTCTGGCATGTAGTGACTGCTTCCGTTTTTCCAGGAAGCGAACCAGAGTAGTACAAGATGCACCTTGTGCTCCCTACCTTGTTTAAGAATGGTATCAACCAGCGAAAAATCGAACTTCCCGGGCTGTCCTTCAATCTGTTCCCAGTAAATTGGAACTTCAAGAGTGTTGGCATGCATGGATTTTATAGCACACCATACCTGTGGCAGCATACCGGGCCAACCACTTGAGTTATGAGCCTGGCCGCCAAGCATTAAGAAAGGCTGTCCGTCCACTATAAGGGCATGATGCCCGTCTTTTTCGATAATCTTCGGTATAGTTCCGACACTTGTCTGACCCCAGACCGTTGCAACGAACAGCAATGACATTAATAATGCCACTGCCCTGATTTTCATAATTTTCATTATTACAAATTTTTTCATTTTAATATTATTCCTGATTTATCATTTATCATCTTATAGAAACTGTAATCATTTTGTCACAATACTGGCCAGTGAAAGCCCGGGCGCAGTGGCCGTAACGTGAATTTCTCCCGCTGGCTCTGTCCGTTGTATAGTTACAAGCAGACGACCCTGGTATGCATTTCGCTTATTGGTTTTGAACAGTCCGTCATAAACCAGTTCGCCGGTGTCAAGACCAAGAAGACGGCCTGTACCTTCGACATTCACTGTGACGGCATCAGTTGCATCAATCACATTTAAACCGTTTTTGTCGGTTACCTCAATTTCGAATAAAACGAGATCACTTGCGACTGGCAGGTTTATCAGGGTGATCTGCAGCTTTGCCGCCGTACCGGTAGTAACAAGTTTGGATTCTGCTACCGGCAGGCCTTTGGTATAACCAACTGCTTTAAGTTCTCCGGGTTTAAATTCCAGACTCCAGTCGGCTAAATAAATGTTGTGAGATACAACCTTTCGCCCGAGCGAATGATTATTGAGAAACAATTCGACTTCATCGCAATTGGCAGCAGCCCGTACAGTGACATTTGTTTTTGCCGGCCAGTTCCATTTGAGCATTGCAGGCTGGAATTGCCAGGAATTTTCTGGTTTCTCCCCGGTGAGTACGAATAGCTGCAACGCTGGATCTTCCTTCCAATACGCTTCACGCTGATAGAACCCAGGCCTTTTCCCTCCGGCGATATCTATGAAGCCTGACCTGTTTCCCCGGCTTGGGAATTTTCCTGTTTCTCCAAGATAGTCAATGCCGGTCCATATAAAGTCACCGATAACATATTTATTATCTCGGACACCCAGCCAATAATGGATTTGACTGCCAGTCTCGGTTCCCAGGAATACCCAGTGAGGAAAACGTCTGTGTTCGGGAACATATGTGCTGTCACCATAAAGCCGGTCGATGTAATTGTAACCGGCAATGTCGAGCTCTTTCATGAACCCGTTTCGCGAGGAAACAAAAGACTGGTCACAGGCGGAAGTGGCCGGACGAGTGGAATCTTCTTCGTGACATATGGCTATCAATTTTTTTGCCATTTTCCATCCATCATCATTTAACTGGTTGGGGATTTCATTGCCAATGCTGTAGAGAATCACACATGGATGATTTCGATCGCGCCGCAACATAGAACGAAGGTCCGTTTCGTACCATTGGTTAAAATAGAGGTGATATCCGTATTTTGATTTGCCACGGGAGTTCTCAGTATAGTTGTAAGGCCAGTCGCGTGTCCACTCATCAAAGGCTTCGTCAAAAACATAGAAGCCAAGCTGATCACAGAGATCGTAAAACTCCGGAGCAAAAGGATGATGGCTCGTTCGAATGGCATTGCAACCCATTTCTTTCAGGAGGCTAAGGCGATAAGCCCAAATTGCAATTGGTACAGCATTCCCGAAAGAGCCGGCATCCTGATGCAGGCATACGCCTTTTAGTTTGGCTGATCTACCATTTACGAACAATCCGCTGTCGGGATAGAATTTAAGACTGCGAATTCCGAATGTTGTGACAGTCTCATCTAGTTTTTGTCCTTCGAGCATCAATGTGCTGCGTAATTTGTATAGGATTGGAGTTTTGTCGCACCAGAGACGAGGTTTCGGTACCATTACCTTTTGAGTTGCTGATTGACCCGGGTGCATGCTTTGAAGGGTAAGTTTCGATTCACTGCTTGAAATAACATCCCCGTCAGGTGACAATACACTGCTTATGAGCCTTATTTCCTGACTCACTGGTTTTGCTTTCCAAACATCTCTGGACCAGACCTGTTGCTCCTGGTATGTGAAAAAATTAGGATCAATTATATAATCGGCCTTAACAATGGCTTTCTCAGAAGAAATCTCAGGCGTAGTGATGCTGATACCACCATCTAGCCGGAAATGTGTATAACCGGTGCTGATTAACCGTACATGCCGGTATATGCCTGAACCAGCGTACCATCTCAGGGCCGGTTCTGACGAATCATCGACACGCACAGCTAGAATGTTTGGCAATCCGTCTTTTTTAAGATATTCAGTCAGGTCGTAACGGAAACCTATAAAACCATAGGGCCTGCGCCCAAGGAACTGACCATTTATCCATACTTCGCTATTCATATACACACCATCAAATTCTATAACGACCTTTCTTGTCGTGTCGGGAAATGTAAATTCTTTCCGGTACCATGCTATGCCGTGCGAGAAAAAGCCTCCATTTCCTTCGCCAGCAGGAGGTGGGTTAATTGCGCTTTCGATACTCCAGTCGTGGGGCAGGTCAAGAATGCGCCAGCTTTTGTCGTTGAAACCGGGAAGCCTGGCATCAGGATCATCTCCCAGCCAGAAGCGCCAGTCTTTATCAAAAGGAATAATCCCCCGTGGTTCAGACCCGGATATTGCTGATCCAGAAACATCAGATTGTTTACCAAAAGAAGTTCTGTCAGCACTCATGGGCTGTCCTCTTGTTATGGTCAGGCAGAAGCATGATATGATGCTAAGCAGTACTGAACGTAAAAACAATGAGTGAAAAACCCCGAATAGATTCTTTTTTATATTCATATTCTATTTTCTGGTTTTGTTTTTTTTTATTTGGCCAATTACTCTAATGTATATTGGTGTTGAAGCTCATTTTTGTTAATTCCTTCCGATCAGAAATTGAATTTATTCGAACCTGTACACATTATATGTACGGGGTTGTTGCAACACTTCAAAAACAGTAGTCGCTCCGTTCACATAACCGGATAACTCCCTACCTGATATAAGATCGTAAAGTTTTACGCCTGCTTTTTTAATCACTATGTTGCATCTTGTCGGGTAGGGCTGATACGACTGGGCAATAAATGTGTTATTGTTGTACACGAATAAACAGATCTGGCTGGGGCTGTCAAGATAAACAGGAATTTCATCCGTCATAACTCTTCTGATCTGAGAAAATACCTCTTTGGGAAGATGGTACAGATCATCAAAGTTCTCAGGTATTGTCAGAACATAAAATCTGCCCTTTTTCAATCCCCTGACCTGCAAAAGCATGGAATACCGGTTATTGCCCTTATAAATTGCCTGTATTATATCTTCGGTAGTTACCAGACCATAAGCCAGCTCAGGAATAAGAATTTCAGTGTCGGAGTTGTATAAATTTGCAGGCTCTTCATCCATGAACCTTCGTAAAGTAAATTGGTTTACCAGCGCTTTCCGTCCTGTATACTCAACTTCAATAATTTTCTCAATCCCTTTTCCCTGAAGTGCCTTAAGCAAGCCCGATGTTATGATAACTGTTTTGTCTTCATTAAGATGTTTCGTAATCTTACCCACGATATCAGGATCAAACTTTGCATGTTCGGTCAGAAAAACGGTTCCCCTGTCATCAGGAAACTCAGGATAAAGATCAATAGGGATTCCAACCATGCCCAAGTAATTATGAAGATACATTTCGCCAGAAGAATGATAAGGTTTGTAAGCGGCAACACCGTAAGGTTCCCCGAGTTTTCCGAGAAAAGCATCAAGTTTATCGAAAGTATTACCGGCAGCCTCAGCTATAAGGCTGAGCATCTTTGTTTTCCCGTCGGCATCTTTGATTGTTTCAACTAAACTTCCATAGCTCCAGTGAATAATTGCCCGGGGTTTGGCAAACAATGTGTTTTCAAGTTGTTCGGTGTACCGATTTAAAGTCTGACGTTGGCCTACATCAACCCAGCCTCCTCCGAAATTGCCCGGTTTGATGTGTTCAAAGTAACGCATTATGCCATAGCTCTGGTATGGCTGAAGGTGCTGAACAGTGTTTTCAGGGTCCCTTGTTTCTGTTCCGGCACGTATTTCATCGAAAACCTTTGGTTGCGATTCGAGGTTATATCCTGAGAACTGATATTGTTCATACCAGTTTGGCGGCTTGAAAATCAGATGAATTTTCGGATTAACGCTTCGGGCATTTTTTACGACAAGATCCTCTCCAACCTCCTTCATAACCTTAAGACGATATTCTGCCCAGGTAAGGTCTCCCTTAGCCTTCTGACACAAGTCGCACTGGCAATTGAAAATGAACAGGTCATCGAATATAATCTCATTGAAAAGGGATGCCGTATAAGCCACAATTTTCCTGAACTTTTCACGGTCCTCCGGATTTGAGTAGCAGAAGCCGTTGAGACGGTCGCCGGGAGGACCTGCGACAGAGGCCATAATACCACCGGACACTTTGACTCCTTTTCCGGAGAAGAAGGTTTTTAGTTTCTTAACATCCGCTTCCGGCAATATTTCATTATCCCTGTAGGTCTCGACATAAACTTTACTGATCCTGATAGAACGAGTTATAAGATTCCAGCTCTCTTCAAGCCATTGAGGATCAGCAACCATTTTTTGCTCATCCTGAATGCAACAGAAAACCTCGACATCGAAGTTTCTGTATGCTGTTTCATTTCCTTTCGCTTCAGTTTTATCCTGAGCGGAAGCGAATATAACTGCCTGTGTAAGAATCATAACAACCAGGACAGAGAATTTGACTCTCCAGACAGAATTTGCTAGCTTTTCGTTAGACATGTTTCTATTATTAAATAGGTGAATTAAAATTTAACATGAAACTTTTTTCTATAATTATCAATTTTTTATACCCGATTAAAAATCATTTAAAGCCTTTTAATACATAGGATAAATCTTTTCTGAAAAAACAGTTGGTTCAGGAGAAATCCCCTGAAGTGGTTTAATCAAAAGATTATCGAACATTGCTACGTTACTATTCTTGTTTTCACTTCCTGTAACAAGTCCTGCCATACCTTCCGTGAAGGCAGAGTCGGAGGCCATGAGAATCTTAACTTTGTCCACAAATCCTGTAATGGAAGGCCCTGAAAATCTCAGTTCAATGTTGTGCCATTGGCGAGCTGTAATACCTGATGCTTTTCCTGTTGCAAGAAGGGTGCCCATTTCATTATTCTTTTCATCCTGCTTTGAAACATACAAGGAACAGATGCCATCGGCCGAAAGGCTCAGATAATAGCCGCTTGGTTTGCATCCCCAACCTGAACCGGTAGCAATAACATGACCCATAATTCCTGCCCATCCATCGTTATTAACATAAACATCGGCGCTGACTTCATAATCTTTCCAATTCCGGTCACCGATAATAGTATATGGCATCCATTCCGGAGCCCAGCTTTGTGCTCCGTCATTAACGACCTGACGCAAACATTTGCCCTTATTATCCGGACGTTCTGCAATCTCGAATACTCCGTCAATATCGGCCGTATAGTGTGGCAGGTAACCAAAGGATTTCGGATCCTTATACTCCTCAAATGTTTCATAGTAAGGTAAAGGAAATGATTTGGAAGACATGATATTTTCATAAGAACCCTTCTGCTGTCCTACAGTTGTCGAGATAGAGTATATTGACTGAGGTTCGAGAGATATTTCAAAGCAGCCGTCAACGGGAGTTAGATTGTCAAGTTTTACAAACTGATCCTGAGCATTGCTTCTCCAAACGCATAGTTTGCCCTCAGATAAACCACCTGTGACTTTAAATTTAATTTTCTGACTCGCTTTGGCATCTTTGGTTTCAGCAATGATACTATAATCAGTTCCGGGAGATTTCAAAGTTACATAAGTTCCACCATCCGGGAGTTTACCGCAGGCTCCATTTAAATAATTCCAGCCGGGCCGACAAAACTGACCATAATGAGCATATCCCCATAGAACCGGTCTTATGAAATAATTTCCTCCCCATGGATCACGGGCGACAATTATTGCAGGTTGTTCAGGAAATGGCTCTATGCTGTAGGTTGAAGCAACAAGGTACCAATTTACGATCATAGTCACACCACTTTCAATGAAGTTTTTATTAAACGATTCTATCATACTTATTTCACAATCGAAACCGTCTTTATAAACATGCTCTTCAGTGTTCCAGATAGGTTTGCCCAGGTCTCCGCCTAACTTAATGATATCGGGCGGTGTGGCTATCCAGCTCATTGTGTGAGCGCTGATAATATCCACAGAATGTCTCAGTACTGTATCTGTCTTCATATCCCTGGCCCAGTCGAATTTGTCTTTTTGCCAGTTGTCAAAAGCATGGATTTTTACTCGCGACAGTCCGTTTTTATTTAAAGTCGCCCTGAACATTTTTACAAAATTTTCATTTACACCTTTTTCGTTTCGACAACCTATTGCATCCAGGTCGAGCCCGTAGACACATTTAAGACCCTTAATCCATTTAACATAATAATCGCACATATCCTGCGACCAGAAATTGTTATTGCCGATCCACCTCGGACATCCCCAGGCGTTTGCATCGAGTAAAATTGAAGAGTTTCTTTTTCTGGCTTCTCTCATCAGCCACCATTCGTAACCTCTGTTGTAGTTTTCATCAGTTCTTGAATGCATGTGACTTGACTCTGATCCCTGAGTTGAATTGCCGTCACCGGGAACCTCAACCAATAATGCTGAAATGGAAGCTCCAAAATCTGGTTTGAATAATAAATCAAGTATCTGACTTCTCTGGGGTTCGGGGTAATCTTTTAATAATACAGATGTAGCTCCGCCTCCGCTCACAGCTCCGATCCCGTCAAATCGTTTGACATCGGATCTTCCATCGATGTTAATAGTCTGACCGTCAATTGTTATTACAAACAAGCTCAATATCAGGCTTAATAGAACTAACGTGAAAGAAATACCGGATCTTAAAAACCTTAATAAAAAAGTTCTGGTATCCATTGCCATATAAGTAATTGGATCTGTTTTGAAAATTTATAAGTCACCGCCTGTTCCTGCTTAATGGATTTAAGGAACTTTACGAAATTACAGAAAAATATACATAATTGGTGACTAAACCCCGATTTAATTTATCTTAAAACGTCACCAAACCAGATCTGAAAATTGGCGGTTGTCAACCATTTGAATAAGCAGGCTGCTCCTTATTTGCCATCCCCAGGTAAGCTGTAAAAATTGCCCACAGGATGCTCTTTTTAAAGGGTCCTGGCACAGGATAAAAAGCAATAATAATGAAACCGGCCAATGACCAGAGATTTTTTAAGGAAATATTGTACCTGATTTTTAAATTCTTTGCGAAATCAAGTTTTAGAGTCCATAATATTAATATAACCGTGATTAACATAAAAGAAATTACCATAGCTGAAAGGAAAATGCCAGATGAAGAATTTATCCAGATTTTCCTGAATCGTACCAAGGCAATTATATCTGAAATCATGTTGACCAATATTGAAAGCAAACTGACCAGATTACCACGCAGTATCATTATTAAATGGTAAGAGGGTTGTATTTCAATATTAGTTACTGCAAATATTCGTAATGTTGAAAAAAACGCTGCTACGAACGATATCTGAACAGCGATTGATCCGACTGCATCATACGGATCAACATTGAAAACATTGACTTCAGAAAGGCGTGGATCGTGTTTACAGAAAAAGAAAAGCCAGATAAAAACAACAGATAAGAAGAAGACGAAAAGAGTGTTGAATTTTATGTTTTTCAATAACATAATCTGGCCAATGGTTGATTTGTCCAAATTAAGTCATTGAATTATCTTATGCAAAGATGAAACCCTGTTCTTTCTAGGAATCAGTTGCCTCTGATGACATATTTGGTAACCAGCAGTATCTCTGAAGCCGACAGACTCGTATTAGGACCCATACTGCTTATTATACTCTTCCACTGTGTTGAAGAAAAATTATCAGGAGAATAAAGTCCATGGCATCTGCCACAGTTGTTGATATACAGGGTGCGGCCCTGTTGTAGGTCCATCAATGTTGCGCTTGCAGTGACATCGACACTTGTAGGCGTATATAACGAGCTTGAGTCGGTGCTGCTCTTGGAACAACTTTAGATAAATGGAAACAGAAGAACTGAAAGAAGCAAATAATGGTATCTCATCCTTTTCATATCTCAGATATATATGTTAGCAATGCTTCATTTATTTAAAAGATAACTGAAGACCAATTCAAATATTGTAATACGAACCAAATAATATTTAATTATTTAGATAATTGAATGAGTTAAATAGTTAATTATCCGTGCTGCTCTTTTGTTTCACATGATTTAAACTTTTTCCTTGCTTTTGTGTTAAATAAGTAACTTGATGATAAAAGTTAAAATAAGTTAAACTTTTAGATAATGATAAGGCTACGGGAATAAAACTAAAGATGAATATGTCTTTATATCGACTTTGTTTTTAGAATAGCCAACTATGTAAAACTAAAATACCAAAAAGCTAAGCAATTATCTGATTATAAATACTAACAGATCAAAATTATAAGAAATGAGTAACAGACTTTCAATTTTAATAATATCATTTTCCCTGAGCATCGTTTCCGGATGCTATTTAAATGCCCAGCAAAAAGTCTGGAATGTTGATGATTGCATACAATATGCTCTTGAAAAGAATATACAGGTGCAACAGGCTCAGGTCAGCAGCAGCATAAGCAATGAAAACCAGATGCTGGCAAAAGCGTCATGGTATCCTTATCTGAGCAGTTCAGCAAGAGAGAGTTACAACTGGAACAATATTGTAAATTCCACAACCGGAACTACTACTTTCAAAGGAACGGACGGAGTAAATATTTCTGCCAGCTCTGCAATAACAATCTATAACGGATCCAGGATTCGTAACAATGTAAGGCAAA
>Ga0224521_1000029_pt1 | contig 59935 bp, 59 predicted proteins | sample CFST0metaG_FD_182731 | JGI IMG/M metagenome (GOLD analysis project Ga0224521, IMG submission 182731) | Peat soil microbial communities from Stordalen Mire, Sweden - C.F.S.T0 | ecosystem: Environmental > Terrestrial > Soil > Wetlands > Peat | place: Sweden: Norrbotten County, Stordalen Mire... | reverse complement strand
TGTGCCGTTCGGGACCCCGAACGGACAAAAGTTGCAACCAGTTGAATGAAATTTTTTCCCAGAAATTCCGGATTCCCAGTCATAAGGTAATATGGATAAAAAATTTTGGCAGAAAAATTGAAAACCAACCTACTGGTCAATGTTGCATGAAGATTATTTTTCTGGTTTTTTTGAAAATTGGAGTATTGATTCTGAATATTGCACGTCTTGGAAGAATGGTAGTAATTTACACCAACCATTCTATTTTTCAGAAAGAGTTAGTATTAAGAGTTCTTTAAAAAAATTGGTTTTTAACTGATTATAGTTCCAATAAATTAAATCCGAAACTAGCTTTTTAGTTTCATTATCTTCAATATTACTTATTTGATCTCTTCTTCCAGCTATGGCTTGAAGCATTTTCTTTGCAATAATCAGTCTACTTATCTGTATGGATTGGCCTTTTTTAATGCAAGCAAAATGTAATCCCCAATAAATGTAAATATGTTCATTATCGGTACCCTTTAAATGAATTAAAGAATTTTGCAACAATTCTAATATTGTATTTTCAAAAACATTGCTATAAAAGGTCTCTGCAGTTGTCTTTGCTAAATCATTATTTACAGGCCAAAGTGTTCCAATATATCCAATGGATCCAGAACTTATAAAAGACTCAGCAATATTATACCATGACCAGCATGTATTGTTAAAGATAAATGGATTGGTATGTTCCCCTGCAATTGTGTTAAACATTGCCTGATAATTGAAATCACTACATTTTATTGCGCATGAATCTGTAATAACCCCTCTGTTTTTTCTGTTGACTCCGTCTTTGTCGCTTAATTCCTGGACCATGTCCGCAAAAACATAACTGGGATATCCAGATTCCTTTAATTCTTTACTTTTCCATACATGACCATCAAACTTTCTCCAAATTCTTTTTATAGTAACAGGAATCAATTCTTGACTTCTGCTTGGAGCAAAACTAACTACCTAATCATATTCTACAATGTGTTTATTGCCATCTCTATCAGTGAATTGTTCAATTAGATGAGATCCTTCGACTTCTCCGCCATGACTACAAATATGTAAGATTTCGTATGGATATTCTTTTACGTGATTATCAATATTATAACTAGTGGCATCTTCCCCAACCAGTTTTTTTACATAATGAAAGCCTTCTTCTAGCTTATTTATTACAAAGTTCGTCTCTTCATCCTCAAACTCTAAGGGTGAAAAAACTATCGAACTCGGTAATGTAGGTCTAAGTTCACATAAAAGGTTAAACTTTAAAAAATGTATCATATGAAGTGTATAGCTATTGATGATGAGCCTTTTGCTCTTGAATTAATTGCAGGATATATTCAAAAAACACCTTTTTTAGAGTTCTCGGGGGCTTTTACCAATCCGTTGAAAGCACTATCATTTTTGATGAATAATAAAGTGGATTTAATCTTTCTTGACATAAATATGCCTGATTTGTCGGGTATTCAGTTATTAAAATCCTTGTCCAATTCTCCCCACGTTATATTTATAACTGCATATTCTGAATTTGGAGCTGAAAGTTATGATTATAATGCCGTTGATTACCTGCTTAAACCTGTGAAATATGAGCGCTTCCTGAAGGCGGTTAATAAAGTAATTGATATTTCGGGCAAAGAAAATCCCAAAGTTGAAACGGTCAGAGACCACGACAATTTTATCTTTATTAAAAGCGGAACGCAGACACTTAAAGTGGCAGTTGATGAAATACTTTATATTGAGGGAGCCGGGAACTATATGATTTTTTTCACATTGAATAAGAAAATAATGTCGTTGTTCACCATGAATGAGATTATGCAAATACTTCCTTCTGATCTGTTTGTGCGGATTCATAAGTCATATATTATTTCAATTAAGCATATTGAGATAATTGAGAAAACTCACGTGATCATTAACAAGAAACCTATCCTAATTGGCATTACTTATCGTGAACACTTTACGAAATATTTTAGACTATAATTATAGTATTTCTATGACAGTCACTAAAATCAAAACTAACTTGACACCTAATAAAACTATTTGATTATTTGGTATAAATGGTGGTAACTACCACCGACCTCTGTACATTCAGAACCAATGATTTAAAAAACCGACAAAAACCTATCAAGGACCTAGCAAGATTTTTGGTCAAATTGCAAATAAATCGAGATATAGGGAAACTGACATTTTGAATAAACTTTCCTCATTACAGACACTATTCTATTATTTTCGTTAATTTTACCTGACTGTTTAATAGGGATTATCATTTACCATGACTGGATGTAAATGTAACATAAGCTTAATTATTGTCCTGGTTTCACTATTTTCTATTCAGGCTTTTTCGCAACAAATCAATTACCGCGATAGCCTTGCTGAGTATAATTCCCTAAAAGTAAATTTAAAGCCCAAGCTGTATTATACGGTGGGAAGTACCTTTATAATTGTTCCTCATTTGGGTACTGTCACTGGTTTTACACTATCTCCTTTTTTATCAGTTCCCTTATCTCCAAAGTTGTCAGTTGATGGCGGAATTATTGTCGGACGCTTTTATTCTGCATTAGGGAATTCTAACCCTGAAAGTGCAATAAATGGGGCATTTAACGAATTATCTGTATACGGATCAGCTAGCTACCATATTAATTCTCAGTTGACTGTATATGGTACCGGGATAAAACAACTTATAGGTACTTCTCCATTTTATATTCTCCCAAAAAGCAGTTATGCCATTGGATCCTCTTATAATTTCGGGAATTTTTCAATAGGTGTTACTTTGCAGAGGTCAAAATGGAATGGTATCCTCAGTCCCTTGCCATTCAATGGCTCTCAGGGATTTTATTCTCCATATGAGCAAAGACCGGGCACATTGACCACATTTGGCCGATGAAAAAACCCTTTGCTTACATATTTCAACATCAAACAATTAACTCCAGCCTTGGGTGGTCAATATTTTCTGGCTGAATATGGTCAGGGCAATTGGCTTTTCTGTAAATTGTGTCTCGTCCTAAAAAAACCTTGCACAGGCAATTCCACCTTACATTTCTTTCTTTTTTAATTCAATTACAGTAATCTCAGGTAAAATTCCAACTCTCCCTGGGTAACCTATAAATCCCAACCCTCTATTTACATATAAATACTGATTCTTTTCCTGGTACAGGCCAGCCCATTCCTTATATATATACTGGATTGGGCTCCATTTGAAACCAGGTATTTCCACTCCAAATTGCATTCCGTGTGTGTGCCCCGATAAGGTAAGGTTAATATTGGGATACTTATTAGTTACTTCTCTTCCCCAATGTGAAGGATCATGTGAGAGTAAAATGTTAACAGGGCAGTAATTAATATTGTTTGTTGCCTTTTCCAGACTTCCATAATTGGAAAACACATGACTACCACAATTCTGAACACCGATTACAGCAATTTTTTCTCCATTTTGTTCAATATAAATGTGCTCATCCCAAAGCAAATTCCATCCCAACTGGCTATGAATTTTTCTTAGCTCATTAATCTCATTTTCTTTAGCTTCTATATTACCCCATTTTAAATAATCACCATAATCATGATTTCCGAAAATGGACATTACTCCGTTTCTTGCCTCTATTTTTTTCAAAATTTCCATGTATTGCAATACTTCTTCATGCCTGTAATTAACAAGATCACCCGTAAAAAATACCACATCCGGTTTTTGTTCATTAATTATATTAACAGCCCGGGTAAGCGGTTCAGGACTTAAAAAACTACCAGTATGAATATCGGAAACCTGAACTATTCTGAAACCATCAAATGAACCTGGGAGGTCAGGTAAAATGAGTCTCAACTTTCTTACCTTATAATTATACGGATTGAATACCATTCCATATATCATGCTGAAGAATGGAATTGAGCCAATAAGTAACCCTGTCTTGATAATAAAATCAGAGCGACTCAGGGTTTTAGCCTTACGGATAGTTTCAATTGGTTCCGGTTTTTTAACCCAGGACGAAATTTTTATATATAACCAGCGTAATAATCTGACTAAATCATCAACAAGAATGAATAAGACCAGAATAATTTTTGAAGGAATGAGAATAATAAGAACGGCGATACTATATGTTCTAAAATATATGTTCCAGCTATGCCAGTCAGATAATTGGGTAAAAACAATTAATCCATAACAAAAACATGAAACAAACCAATAGATAATCTGTATCCAACGAATCGCGGTTCGTGAATAGCCTCTGGTTGCTAATCGAAAAGCCTGGAAGGCATAAAGATCGATGAGCAATAAAATTATAAAGAAAAATACGATGCGAGCATTGATATAAAGCATGAATATTGAAATTAATTTTTAAAGGATCCAGTAATAAGTTATAATTATCGACCTTTTGTTCTGTCTATATTACGGTTTCCGGAAAGTTATTAGATTCCTGTTTTAAAGAAATTTCACCAAAGTTACGCTTAAACTTATTAAATATAAAAATGCTGAATCAAAGTGACCGAAATAAATAGACCGCCAAAGCTGGAGTCAAATACTTGTTTATATCTATGTACATTAAGTACTATTAGGCTTAGCAGACCTCGCTAGGATGACTCTTGTTAGTTCTAGGAGAATTTATAAAGATTTTAAAGGGAAAGATTGGTTCAATTTGATCTATCTACGTAGAACTTAAAACATCTTAAAAATGGTTATTGTAATTATAACCTCTTAGGTTATAAGATCCCTCCTTTTTTGACCACATCAAAAATCGGTCTAAATTCACCGAACATTCAAAACAAAACAACAAACACTTAACTCCGGGTTTGGGTGGTCAATTTATTCCGGCCAACTTAACCACCATTTCACCGTTCCCTACTTATCTCATACTTCACTGAACTTTATCAGCATCTGTCGTTTTTCATCCCATAATCTAAGAAGAAGTGATTCGAACGCTGAAAAAAAAGTGACAGGTTTTATATCCCAAAACATACTGTTTTCATCATGACATTTTTTAAGATTGTAATTAGGGATACGTGTACTGAGATGGTGGATATGATGATATCCGATATTCCCTGTAAACCAGTTGAGTATCCACGGAAGTTTGAATAATGAACTACCCTTCAGTGCAACTGTTTTATAATCCCAGTTATTGGAGTTGGTCCATACAACATGTCTGAACTGATGCTGGACATAAAACAACCACACACCGTGTCCAGTCGCAATGAAAAGTATCGGAATCTGTATGAGCAGGAATGTTTTCCATCCGACCAGCAGTATAATCACAATGATAGCTGCAACAAGTGAAAGCGTTGATAAATGAACAAACATCTTCTCTTTTGCTGACATATATTTTTTTGTAAACCTCTGCCCAACAGTAAATACCAATATGGGTGCAATAACGAAAAGGACCACAGGGTTCCTGTAAATACGGTAATAAAGTCGCCTGAACTGAGAGAGATTCTGGTACTCATTTACAGTCAGGGTCAAAACATCGCCAATTCCTCTTTTTTCAAGATTCCCGACAGTCAGATGATGTATTTTATGTTCATAATGCCATTTATGATATGGTGTGAAAACAATCAATCCGGTAATTATGCCAACGGCTTTGCATAACCGCTTTGATTTGAAAAAAGAACCATGTCCGCAGTCATGAAAAATAATGAATATCCTTACCATAAAACCTGCGGCAAAGACCGATAAAAGCAATGTCAACAGGTAAGAAATCCGTATAGTATAAATCATCGCAATCCAAAGGATAATATAGGGTCCCACGGAATTGATGATTTGCCACCAGCTTCGCCGCGGATCAGGCGAGTTGTATCTTGAAACGATCTTAATCCATTCTGTATTTGATTCCGTCTTTCTGGAATTCATATTTACTGATTTTTCGATTAGTGCCTGGAAAGGATATTTTCAAAATAAAATATGAGATAATCAGAATACAAAATTACAGCTTTTAGCATCTAAGAGCAATATTATAAAAGCTAAGTATATTGACCACATTTGGCCGGTCAGCTTAATCTTAACATACATAACTTTACAACAAACACTTAACTCCGGGTTGGGGTGGTCAATTTCTTACGGCTAAGGGTGGCCAAAGGCATTGGATTTATTAATAAGAAAAGAAAGGTGTAAATTACCACCGACCTTTGTTTAAATTTAAACGGATTGACATTTTTATGATATAGTAGAACCAGCCCTCACCAGGTTGATTCTGGGAAAGTTTAAATGGGATTTAAAGGCAAAGGCTATCTGAATATGATCTATCGATGACAACCTCAGAACATCTTGAGAATTGAATTTTACTTATAACCGATCATTCAACTACTCTTGCCGGTCTTCTTTCAACCAACATCCATAATAAAACAATAAGCACTAACTGCGGCTTTGGGTTGTCAATTTCAGTTTGAATTTCAAATGATATTGTCCGGGATTTCATATGCCTATAAGCAATAATCTTGTTATAAAATTTTTAATAATCGAGTTGTATTGAATTGAAATATTTTTTACATTGCATTAGGCGAATAATAGATTAAGTGAAACCAATTCCGCGAAGAAAATTCATTCAGGGTTCTGCCACGATTAGCAGTTCTTTGTTATTGATTCCCGCTTTTAAGGCAAGCAGATTTTTGGAGACACACCCTATTGGAATCTACTTTTTAAAAGAATACGGGATTGATAAGACCCTGATACCATGAAAATACCTTAAAACGGACCTCTGACACATCTTCCATAGCCATTAATTAGCTGCAAATAAATCTTTTAATGAACAGATATATTTATAGATTCTTATTATTTTTTGCCATTCTTCCGGGGCCGTTCGCTCTTTATGGTATAATCCACGATTTTATCGGATATGGACATGTCAAACCCTGTCAGCAGGACACCTTAATTCAGCAGGACACCTTAATAAAGAATCAGATTCTTTATAATGGTAAGATGTGGAGCAACCTATATATCAATGTGAAAGGCGATCAATTCATTTTTTCCAAAGAGTTTTTACAGGGGTCGCTGACAATGAATGGATGCTATAAGAAGAACATTCTAATCAACTACGATATTTATAATGATGAGTTACTGACTCTGGGGAAAAATGGATCAATTATACAGCTGAACAAAGAAATGGTTGACAGCTTTACTCTGGTATTCACAGGTAAAACACACAAATTTGTAAATATACAGGAGGATAGTTTGCCAGGAATAAAAGGTTATGCCAAAATGTTATATAGAGGAAAATCTGCACTCTATGTCAAGTATAAGAAAGAAATTGCAGTACTTGAGGTTGATAACAAGTTCGATCTGTTTTTCCCGACATCTCGGATTTACTTCCTGAAAGAAGGGAAAGTTCATCAGATATCAAGTAAAAATGATCTATTAAAGGTTTTACGTGAAGATAAAATCCGGATAAAAGACTTCATAAAAAAGAACAGGCTGAAAGTTTCAATAATGGAGCCCGAGAGTTTTATTACTGTAATCAGGTATTATGACAGTTTAAGCAGATAGACTTGTAAATATGAAATTAAAGATCCCTATCCTCATTATTATATTATCCTCATCGCTGACAATGAAAGCTCAGGAGCAATACAAGTTATCATTAAATTGCAAGGATATTTCATTTATCGATTTTGTAACCAAAGTCGAAAAAATTCTTCCTGTAAAATTCTATTACATGGAGGAATGGGTTAAAGATATGAAGTTAGGTGATTATCCTGATTGCGCAACCCTCTCATGTGTTTTGGACAATTTGCTCAGGGGAACATCTCTTTATTATTATTTTGATGATTTGGGGAATATAATTCTCACAAAAAATTATGCCGTTAAGGTTAATAATACTCCGTTGGGGGAAAATAAAAAATTCCTTCCGCCAACTGATTATTCAAACTCTGCAGATAATCAACAGGGGGCAGGGAATTTATCTGTTGAGATCGGGAATCCAGCTGAAAAGAATAAACTCGGGAATGTTACTATCACTGGATATATCAATAATAAGAATACCAGGGAACCCGTAGCCGGAGTAACAGTGTTCGTTCAGAAACTTTCAATCGGAAGTGTGTCCAATGAATATGGGTTCTATACTTTAACCCTGCCAAGAGGACCTCACTTTCTTCAGTTTACATTCATGGGGATGAAAGATAAAGCGGTCAATATGAATCTTTATGGAGCAGGGGAACTCAATGTTGAAATGAACAGTGTTATGATTCCTTTAAAAGAGACAGTTATCTCAGCTCAGAAGAGTATTACACTCCAGCGATTTGAGGTAGGTGCAGAGAAAATCAACATAACATCTTTCAAGTTGTTACCAACAGCAATGGGAGAATCGGATATTATAAAAAGCATCCTTTTACTTCCTGGTGTTCAGTCTGTTGGAGAGGGTTCAGCTGGGTTTAATGTAAGAGGAGGCTCAGCCGATCAGAACCTCATCCTACTTTATGGTGCGCCGCTATATAATTCCTCACATTTCTTTGGATTCTTTTCGGCTATTAATTCCGACATAATAAAGGATGTAACATTATATAAAGGCGGGATACCCAGCAAGTATGGAGGAAGAATTTCCTCAGTACTTGATATCGGATCAAAAGAAGGCAACAGAGAAGAATTTGCAGGCAATGCAGGTATCAGCCCGATTACTACTCATATATCATTGGAAGGGCCTATAATAAAGGATACACTGACCTATATTCTGACTGCCCGAACTACTTACTCAAACTGGATATTCGGTCTGATTAAAAATCCTGCTCTTCACAATAGCAGAGCATCATTTTACGATCTGAACGGGAAATTAACTTATGACTTGAATAAAAATAATAGAATAGAATTTTCTGCATACACTAGTCACGATGAATTCCGATTCAACACAGACTCTACCTATAGGTATAACAACAATATTCTTGCTTTAAAATGGCGTCATTATTTCAACAGCAGGTTTTTTTCTTCGCTTTCACTAAATAACAGTTCATATAATTACGATATTTCGAGCCAAAATATTCCTATAGAGGCATTTATATTATCTCATAAAGTTAACAGTACCGGTTTAAAAGCGGATATTAACTGGTTCCTTGGAAGAAATGAAATTAATTTTGGTATTGATCTTACAAGATATGACATAATTCCTGGCACTTATCTCCCGTACAATGATTCATCGCTTGTTATACCACGAAGAATAGAAAAAGAACGTGCCTGGGAAGGGGCCTTGTACATTGAAGACAAATTTGTCGCAACAGAATTTCTGTCGATTAATGTCGGAATGAGAATGTCCTCTTATTTCTCACTGGGACCTCAAACAGTTTTGCTCTACGACCCCGAGTTTTCGAAGAGTACAACGACTATTACCGATACTCTTAAATTCAAGCCCGGTAAAGTCATCAGCAAATATGCAGGTCCGGAGTTCAGAGTTTCGCTAAATTTCAGGATTTCTGATAATAACTCCTTTAAGATCAATTATAACAGGACAAGACAATATCTGCATCTTCTTTCAAATTCAACTTCCATTGCTCCTACAGATACATGGCAACTCAGTGATTATTATCTTAAACCTGAGATTGGTGACCAGGTTGCAATAGGTTATTATGAAATGTTATTTGGAAATTCATTTGAAGCTTCAGCTGAAATTTATTATAAGGGAATTAGGAATATGATAGACTATAAAGCTGGAACGAATCTGATTATGGATGAAAACATTGAAAGAGATATTGTAAATGTCAAGGGTAAGGCTTATGGGTTGGAATTGGTTTTGAAGAAGACTGAAGGTAAATTCCGCTATAGTATTGGTTATACATATTCAAGAACCTTTGTTAAAAGTCTGGGGATGTTTAGTGATGAGGTTATTAATTCAGGAAAATGGTTTCCTGCTAATTTTGATAAACCCAATGACCTCGACGTTACATTTAATTATATTCTCTCACGTCGTTTAAGTTTCTCATCAAACTATTCCTGGAGCACAGGACGTCCTATAACTTATCCAGTTGCCACTTATCGTGTTGCCGATAAGTTAATAGTAACGTATTCTGACAGGAATGCGCATAGAATACCGGATTATGCACGTCTGGATCTTTCATTAAGGGTAAGTGGAAATCTTAAGTCACATAGAATTGCTCATCCATACTGGACTTTCTCAGTCTATAATGTTTTAGGACGGCAAAATGTTTACTCAGTATATTTCAAAAAAGTAAATGAGAATATCCAGGGGTATGAATTGTCTATATTTGGAAGACCAATTCCGTCAGTTACTTTTAACTTTGATTTTTAAAATATTCATGAAAAACATCTGGCAAATATTTTTAGTGTCGTTCATACTTCTGTCAAGCAGTTGTATAAAAGAGTTTACTCCTCAGACGACTGAGGCTAAGGGAATGATTATAGTTGACGGGTTGATAACGGACAAACCGGAAGCTTATACAATAAAACTTTCCAACCCGAATAATCTGGGGGAAAGTAATGTGCCAGAACCTATATCAGGATGCGTCGTCAACATATCCGATGATTCTGGTCAGTCATTCAGTTTCACTGAAATGACTCCGGGAGTATATACTTCAGACTCGACAGTATTCCAGGGTATTGTAGGACGGTTTTATACTCTGCACATCAGTACAAACTTCAATAATTCTAATCATAATTATGAGTCAATTCCGATTGAACTTAAACCATCGCCTCCAATCGACACCCTTTATTATGAGAAAATAGCCTTTAAGGAAGGAACAGGAGGTGTATCATCAGAGGAGGGTTGTCAGATTTATTTAGATACACATGATCCAAATAACAAATGTAAATTTTTCAGATGGGAATACATTGAGACCTGGGAGTTTCGGCTTCCCTATAGTGTTCCGAACAATATATGCTGGGTATCAAATAATTCTGATGTAATTAATATCAAAAACACTTCTGGTATTGAGGAAGACAGGATTAGTAAGTATCCATTGAACTTAGTTTCGAACTTAACCGACAGATTACGTGAAAAATACAGCATTTTGGTGAATCAGTACTCTCTGAATGAAAATGAATACCTCTATTGGCAGAAATTGCAGAGTACTTCTGAACAGGTAGGTGGTTTGTACGATATAGCGCCGGCTGCAATTCCCAGCAATGTATATTGTATTGATGATCAGAATCAAAAGGTATTTGGTTATTTCAGTGTTTCAGGTTGTACATCCAAACGGATCTTCATAAGAGATAATTTTGCTGGTGTATACACTCCATATACAAATGATGCATGTATTGCCGATACTATTTTCGGCAATGGCCCAATTGCTTATCTGAATACATCTGTTTGGGTAATTATATATCACTCCGTACCACCACCATCTTACAGAATAATTACATATTCCAATTTTTGTTATGATTGTACACTTAGAGGTACAAAAATAAGACCTGATTTCTGGGAAGGGGATTAATGACAAGTTATCGACGAAAGTATTATAAATGATAGAAAAATTAAAACCAGGAATTCTTGTACTGATATATTTCCTGTTCCTGCAGGGCGTTAATTGTCAGATACCATCTAATATGACAGATTATCTTAAGGAAAAGTTTTCAAAATATATTAAGTCTGTCCCAAGAGAAGAAATATATATTCATACTGACAGGGACGAGTACATATCAGGAGAGGATTTATGGTTTAATATTTATTTGATAGACAGAAATAGGTTAAAACCCTCGGCATATAGTAAAATTGCCTACTTCGAACTGCTGAATTCGGAAAACCGACCGGTTGTACAAAAGAGGATCTGCCTTGATGGAGGTTTTGGTCCCGGTCAGATAGTTCTTCCTGACACATTAAGTACAGGAAGATATACAATAAGGGCATATACTAACTGGATGAAAAATTTCCTTCCATATAATTGCTTCATGAAGGAGATCAATATTTATAATGCCTATAGCAATAGAACAATTAAGGGAGAGTCATATCCCGTCAAAATTACGGAAGAAGGCAATAGAAATCAAAATTACCCCGATACATTTTATTCCGGCCTTCTTACTCTAAAAGTAAATAATCTGGATCAGGATATTTTGGAAATAAATGTGGCTGCGGATGAGAAATATCGCACAGTGAACAACAATCAATTTTATCTATTTATTCAGACTCACGGTATTATCAACCATATAAGTCAGGAGAAGATTTATGATGAAAATACAAGAATAAATATTCCTAGAAATAAATTGTCATCAGGAATTAATCATATAACTTTATTTAATTCAGTTGGAAAGCCTGTGGCTGAAAGATTCATTTTTACCCCTGAAAAGGATAAAGCATTGATAACTCTTAGTAATGCAGACATCTCTTTAACCAGAAATAAGATATCTCTGAGTTTGGAGATTGAAAATGGATCAACTTCGTCAATGAATCCTGCAAATTTTAGTATATCGGTTGCTCCTGTAACAAATAACCACTTCGGTGTAGATCTGAATGATTATATGATCTTTGGCACAGAATATGGCTTGGTTCCATCGAAAGTGATTAAAAACAAAAAGATAAGTGAGATTCCTCCTGAAGAAATTGATAGTCTTCTCATGACTTTAAAAAGTAACTGGATTAATTGGAAAGTGATTTTAGCAGATGAACAACCTATTTTTAAGTACCCGGTCGAAAATGAATATCATTACATTTCAGGCAAACTTATTTCCGGTAACGGTGAAGTAGTAGATTCTGATAAGTTTGTTATATTGTCATCGCCAGGAAAGATTGCTCTCTTTCAATATGCCAAAACAAATAAAGAAGGTATTTTCAACTTCGGTATTAATATAAGTGAAAAGGTTAATGATTTAATAATCCAACCGAATGAAATAACTAAAAATAAGTCTATTAACATTGCATCATCATTTTCGGATCAATATCCTAAATCAGCGATATCTGTTGATTCTACAAATAAATCTATACCTCCATATATTTCAAAATGGAGTGCAAACAATCAGATAAGAAAAATTTATGGAATTTCTTCAGTTGGCGCTCCTTTATCAACTGCCATTTCGCAACCCAGAATCAAGAGATTTTATGGGAAACCTGAGACTGAACTGATTATGAAAGATTATATTGCTTTGCCTGTGATGCAGGAGGTCTTTTTTGAACTTTTAACGGGTGTATTACTGAAAAGTGCAAAATCAGGTCACGAGATAACCATCAGTGATCCTGTCGACCATAAAACCTATGATAGACCGCCTGGTATGTTTATTGATGGAGTGATGGTAAAAAATGCGTCAGTAATAGCTGGACTTGATCCTGAGCTTGTAGGGGAAATAGATGTTGTTAGAGACAGGTATTTTATTGATGATTATCTATTCTATGGAATAATAAATATTATTACAAAAGCTGGTGATTTTAGTAATGTTACTCTACCTGATGATGCTATCAGGCTGTCTTATAGAGTAGCGGATCCAGTTGCGACCTTTGTTTCCCCTGATTATTCTTCTGAAGAGAAAGAAAGAAGCCGGATTCCGGATTTTCGAAATACCTTATACTGGAATCCATCTGTGAAACCAGATAAAGAAAGAAAAGCCAGAATTGAATTCTGGGCATCTGATTATGTTTCTGATTATGAAATTAATATTCAGGGAATCACACCGGAAGGCAAAGCATATTGTCTTAGAAAAATCATAAAGGTTAAGAGCAAATAAATGGACTCGAATTGTCAGTTGGACTCAGAATTCAATGTTCACAGGTTATTCAAAGTTCAGACTTGTTGATGGAGGATAATTAACAATCAAACATTCCATTTTCATCCAAAACCTGGCGTAAACCTGGCGTGAAATAAAAAACCGCATATGAGTTATCTTCATAAGCGGTTGATTATCAAAAGTGGGCCCAGCTGGGCTCGAACCAGCGACCCCCTGATTATGAGTCAGGTGCTGCTAACCAGCTGAGCTATGGGCCCAATAAAATCGGACTGCAATATTAGTTATTTGAATGTAATATTGCAAGAACTCATTAAAAGAATAGTCTAAAATCTATTTGACCCGCTGAATAACTTCCATTATCAGCCTGAGAACATTATTGATATTCCGGTTAAAAACATCAATAACCTCTTCCCATGATACAGGTTTCTCATCTTCCTTCCAGCTATCATAATCGGTACTCATGGCGATTGCTGCATAAGGAATTCCAATTTCATTTGCCAGAATAACCTCTGGAGCGACAGACATATTTATAATATCTGCTCCCCATAAACGAAACATCTTTGATTCTGCCCTGGAGGAAAAGCGCGGACCTTCAATCGTCAACAAGGTCCCTTTTTCATGAATTTTAATGCCAATGACATGAGCAGTGGATATAATCAGATTCCGTAAATATTCATCAAAGGGATCAGACATAGGCGTATGTTTCATTTTTCCCGGTTCAAATTCTTCAAAGAATGTAATACTTCGATGTCTTGTAAAGTCAATAAACTGATCGGGGATTATAAGATCACCGCGATTTATTTCTTCTCTAAGGCTGCCGCAAGCCGTCGAAGATATAATGTGAGTACACCCGGCTTCTTTCAGAGCGAAGATATTTGCACGGTTGTTTACTTCAGAAGGAGGTATTGTATGTAACCATCCGTGACGCGACAGAATTACAATTTCAATACCATTCAATGATCCACAGAGCAGAGAAGAAGAGGGAGCCCCGTATGGTGTATCTGTATTTCTTTCTTCAGCAGAGTGCAGGATTTCAGGATTCTCAAGACCGGAACCACCAATAATGCCAACTCTGATCATCCTTCTTTCTTTAAATACTCCATAAGTACATTTACAGCCTCATCCATGTCATGACCAAACGTAAGTATCCCGGCCCTGTCGCCAGCCATCATAATGATCCTCTTTTCATAAACATCAGAATCCTTAAAGAGTCTTAGAATATCTTTTGCAAGTCCAATTGTTCCGTAATCCATTGATGGATTTGTTGTCGGAACCTTGTAAATCAACTCATTCCAAAGTTCAATGCTGTGAACATGAACCACTGCATTTGCTCCCGGATCAGCTGAATATATTGCGGCATGCGTCAGCGATTCGGATGAAGCTTTTAATGGTCCTACACACTGAACAGCATTGTCTTCGATATTAAATGAGTTTACCTTTACATAATGACCCGGTTCCAGCTCAGGAATTTCGCCAGTTGCAGAACCAGTGATTACAAATTGGTTACCACCTCTTATCCTCATGCTGATATTTCCAAAGCCGACTCCGTTCTCATATGCTCCGATGAGATCCATATTGTATAAAACTTCCCTCCAATAATTAATTATTTCATACTGCTCATCAGAAATAACCGGTCCAGACTGGTTCCAATGACAATTGAATTTAACTACCCCTTCCATATTAATTGAATTTATATGAAAACATTTCTTTGATATCCTTTTCTGTGGCCCGGCATATTCCTCTTTCAGTTATCAATCCGGTAATGAGGCGTGCCGGTGTTATGTCAAAGCCATAATTGGCCGCTACGGTTCTATCCGGACAAATCCGGACGGATTGAATTTTACCGTCCAAAAATCCCGTGACATGGGTAACCTCTTCAGGGTTACGTTCTTCAATAACTATTTCTTGCACTCCGTCTGATATATTGAAATCAATTGAAGATGAGGGGAGGGCACAATAAAAAGGGATCTTATTATCAAAAGCGGCGAGCGCTTTCAGGTATGTTCCGATCTTATTGGCAACATCTCCGGTCCTTGTTGTCCGGTCACTTCCCACAATAACGATGTCAACAAGTTTTTGTTGCATAAGATGACCCCCTGTGTTATCAGGGATTAATGTACAGGGAATGCCATTTTGTTCCAATTCATATGTAGTAAGCATTGCCCCCTGATTCCGGGGCCTTGTTTCATCGACCCATACATGTACCGGAATTCCCTTTTCATGAGCAAGATAAACAGGAGCCGTTACAGTTCCATAGTCTATGCATGCGAGCCATCCTGCATTGCAATGAGTGAGAATGTTCACAGGCAATCCCTTTTTTTCCCTGCTTATATCTTCGATCAGTTTTAATCCGTATTTCCCTATTTGCCGGCAATTCTCTTTTTCCGTTTCACAAATTTCTAATGCAGCATCCAACGCTATTTTTGTAATGGATGTTAATGATTGTTCATTTTTCAGTTTTTCCATTACATAATTGACTGCCCATGAAAGATTAATGGCAGTGGGTCTGGAGGATATTAGATAACGGGCTGCATTTGAAAGATGTTCCCTGATTTTTGTCTGAAGGTTGATCTCCAGAGTTGCGAGATAGATACCAAAAGCACCTGCAGCACCAATAAGAGGTGCTCCCCTTACTGTCATATCTTGGATTGCATTGAAAACATCTTCAACCGATCTCAGTTCCCTGGTTTCAAAGAAGAAAGGCAGTTTTTGCTGGTCAATGACCTTAATAACTGAAGGATCATTTTCATCAGCCCAGATACTCTGATAATTCTGATTGTCTATCTTCATTTTTTTTATGTTCTTCCCCTGTTCGAACGAATAAAACATCAAAAATACAAAATATTAGATAACATGTAGGGAACGGTCGCGACCTTTCCCTACATATATTTTCGAATTGTCGACCAATTCATTCGAAGGTATTTGCGAGGGTTTTTAAATATACTATATTTGTATGATAAATGGAAAAACATAAAATAAGGCAGTATATGATTAACAAAGAGGAGTTTAGAAAAAAAATCATTATTTCAGCAGGGCAGATATTCAGCCATTTTGGCTTTAAAAAGACCACGATGGATGAGATAGCAAAAGCGTTGAAAATGGGAAAAAGTTCTATTTATTATTACTTTGAGAGTAAAGAGGATATCTTCGAAGCAGTCGTGCTTTATGAAGCCAATATACTTAGAAATGAGCTCACTACTGCTATTAAAGCTGTTGAATCGCCTATAGATAAAATGAGAAATTATGTTTTTGTCAGAATGAAAGCGTTCGAAAAACTTTCAAATTATTACAATGCCATCTTTGATAAAAACCTTGATCATTTTGATTTTATTGAAACAATACGTGAAAAATATGACAGGGAAGAACTTGCTATTTTGCGTCTGATTATATATGACGGAGCACGGAAAAAAGTCTTTAACGTAGTGAACAGCGAATATACAGCAATGGCGGTTCAGACAACATTAAAAGGACTTGAGGTTCCACTCTTCTGGAAAAAGAAAGAGGTAAATATTGAAAACAGGCTCAATGCAATTCTTGATGTCCTGTTCAATGGCATTGTAAAAAACGTGTAGGGACGTTGCATGCAACGTCCCTACTATCGGATAATAACAGCCTTCTTTTTCTTTTTCAAGCTCCAGATTAGCCCTGCGATTCCCAGGAGAACAAAAGGTATACTCAGTAATTGTCCCATATTGAGTTTCATTGAAGCTTCAAAAGGAACCTGAACTTCTTTCACGAATTCTATAAAGAAACGGGCAGTAAAAACGAGTATGCACAACAAACTTATCAGCATACCCTGGTAATGCTCGCCTTTTTTCGACCAGTACAATCTGTATAGCAAGAAAAAAATTGCTAAATATGCCAATCCTTCATATATCTGAGTTGGATGCTTCGGAGCGACCTCGTGGTTTCTTAAGAAAACGAATCCCCATGGAACTGTTGTTTCAATGCCATAAATTTCAGAATTCATCAGGTTTCCCATTCTTATCAAAAATCCGGAAAGAGCAACCACAATGGCAATGCGATCGAGTACCCAAAAATAATCCTTTTTATGTTTTCTTGCGAAGAGCCATACGGCAGTCAGTATGCCTATTGCGGCTCCATGACTGGCAAGCCCTCCCTTGTAAATCAGTATGATCTCGAGAGGATGCCGGAGGTAGTAGCCTGGCTCATAAAAAAGACAATGGCCGAGGCGGGCGCCGATAATAACACCAACAGCCATATAAATAGTCAAACTATCTAAAACAGATTCTCCCAGATTTTCATTTTTGAAAATCCTTAGCATAATAATATAACCAAATAAAAATGCTGAGGCGAATAATAATCCGTACCATCTTACTGCAAAAGCACCGATACGGAATATTTCAGGATTTACATCCCATGGGATCACAAGTAAATGCATAATTAACCGTTTTCTTTACTGTCAAAGGTAGAAAATATTATTATTGAACAAAACCAAAAAGCCTGACATTCCTGAGGGTTTTAATTCAACTGAGAAATGAATCCCCGCGATCGCATTTCCCGTTGCTTGCTGCGGAGTCAGCGAGCATTAAGAAATTAACTTAGAGGATCGAAGATTAGCTGCGCTGAGCTCCACTTCGTTCCGGTTCTTCGTAACTTGCTACGAAGAGCTTCAATCTTTAAAAAATGATGTAAGTTTGTAAATCATAAACAAGTCTTTGAATTTATGCATAAAAGGATGATTGTCCGGCTTCTTATTGGTTCAGCACTCACAATAGCAATAACCGCTTGTGCCAAGATAAGTACTCCTTCAGGGGGTCCGAGAGACCGGACACCTCCGGTTGTGGTAAAAAGTGTTCCTCTGTTTGGTGCTAAAAATTTCAAAGGTGATAAAATTGAAATTCTGTTTGATAAATATGTAGTCCTTGATAATATAAATGACAAATTCATGGTTTCTCCTCCCATGAAAAAGAAACCAAGAGTTGTTATAAGAGGGAAGTCAGTTTTGGTTGAGTTGTTGGACAAGCTAAAGGACAGTACAACTTACACCTTTTATTTCAGGGATGCTATAAAGGATTTGAATGAGGGAAACATTCTTCAGAATTACCAGTTTGTTTTGTCAACCGGACCAGTAATAGACTCTCTTTCTGTTACAGGCAACATCTATAATGCTAATAACCTTGAAGCCCCTGAGAAAACTTCTGTACTTTTATACAGGGAGCTTGCTGATTCAGCTGTTGTAAAGCACCTTCCTGAGTATATTTCAAATGTAGACCAGACCGGCTATTTCAGGATTGACAATGTCCGTCCCGGAACATACAGGTTGTACGGATTAAAAGATGATGATAACAGCAAAAATTACAATCATCCTGATAAGGAATTTGCTTTTATGGATTCCACCGTTGTTATAACTCCGGCGAAAAATTTCACTCCTCCAGCTCATATCAATAAAGATTCTTTAGAATTAAAAAAAGCAGAATTGAAGGCCGCACAAGGTGTAAAGAAAAACAAGGCCAGATTACCGCAGACAACCAAAAAAGGGATAAATAAAAACAACACCGCATCTAAGGATACCACAAATGCAAAAAAGGGTAAAATCAAAGCTGTGGAACCTGTAGCATTAATTGGAGAATACAAGTTATTCCAGTTTCTTGCCCTGAAAAAAACACACTATCTGGTAAGTTCTCACAGGGATAATAAGTACCTTCTTACATATATTCTTTCACTGCCTCCCGACACAATGAAATTTAATTTCACCATTCCAGGCGCCGACAGCAAATTATATTTTAAAGAATTCAGCCGAAACAGGGATACTTTAAAAGTATGGCTGGCAGACAGCTCTCTCTATACTAAATCACAAGACAGTACAATTATAAAATATCCTTTTACAGATACTCTCGGGATAACCAGATACAAGCAGGACACTTTAATGATGAGATTCACTGCACCCCGACCGCCCAAAGTTGCAAAGGTTAAAAGAACCGCTTTCAAATTTGAAAGCACTATTCAATCAGGCTTTCTAAGACCGGGTCAATCGATAGTTTTCAATGCTAAAACACCTTTCCGTCTGCCGGATACGTCGAAGATTAAACTTTATGAAGTCGTGCAATCTAACCGGATACCATTACAATATTTTTTGTTTAAAGACAGTACTAATTCATGTAAATATTATCTCAAAACAAAGCTCGCTCAGGGGAAAAAATACCTCTTCATTGCAGATTCAGCTTCATTTGGCAACATTTATAAAGAACAATCTGATTCCCTGGGAATAAAATTTTCTATCAAAGATCCAGAAGCATATTGTAAACTCACTATAGACATAAAAAATTATGAAGGCAACAGGATAATTCAATTGCTCGACAAAACTGAAAAACTAATTGCTCAAATTTATATGAATAGGGACGGGAAAGTGGTTTTTCCTCTCCTTGACCCTGGTATTTACAGGCTTCGGGTAATTTATGATCTGAATGGAGACGGGAAATGGACTACAGGAGATTTTACTGTTCACAGACAACCGGAACCTGTTTCTTATTACCCGGAGGAGATTGATCTGAGACCGGGTTTTGAACTCGAATTCACAAATGATCGAGCATGGGACATAAGTGTAAAACATTTTAAGGATACGAAGTTACGCGAGAATAAGAAAGGGAATAATACTAGCGGTACAAACGCTAGTCAGGGGGTAAACAACAGAAAATAGTACAAAAATGAAGCAAGAAACTGCAGGTCTTATATTGATCGCCCTGCTGCAGAAGCTGCTTCTTATGCCTCGGATTAATTAAAGTTATGGGTTTCTTTAGGAATGCATTAATTTTTGTATTAATTTTGGTTCTTTAAGTTCCGAAGTAAAACGCAATATGGACATGAAAATCGCAGAAGTACATAAATTAGAACTTAAATCTGATTTTCCGCCACTTGAAGAAATATCAGTCAGTCTGGATCAGCAAAAAGAAAGGCTCCTTATAGATACCATTAACTGGAAAGGTTATAATTATAAGCCTGATGTGGCATTGTCAATTGCGTACAGTGATCATGAGATTTTCCTTAAATATTTTATTATCGAGAACTATTTTAAAGCTGAAAAGACCGATACAAATGAAATGGTTTGTGAAGATTCATGTGTTGAATTTTTTGTTTCACCCGAAGACGACGGCATTTATTATAACATGGAGTTTAATGCAATCGGAACCTGTCTTCTTGGGGTTGGGACCAGCAGGGCAAACAGCAAAAGAGTCAGACCCGAAATCATTTCAAAGATAAGAAGACTTACAACTGCGGGAACAAAGCCGGTCATAGAGAAAGCCGGTGAGTATGCCTGGATGATAGTCATTGCCATTCCCTTCGAGGTTTTTTTCCATCATCAGGTAAAAGATCTTAAGGGTAAAATTTTCAGGGCAAATTTTTATAAATGTGGTGATAAGCTTACAGTTCCTCATTATGTAACCTGGAATCCGGTTGGCACACAGGAACCAGATTACCATCAACCTGAACATTTCGGGTTATTGAAGTTTGTCTAATAAACCCCCTGTCCCCCATATGGGCGGAGGCAGAAGTAATCAGGTAATTAAGTCCCCCGTTTGGGGGGTAAAAAAGCTTGGGGGATGTAAGGGTGAAAAAATTCGGAAGAAAAGGGTTACTATAAGTTAAATTGAAAAATTAAATAATTATGATTAAAGGTAATGCACTCATAGGACAATCGGGGGGACCCACCTCAGTGATCAATTCCAGTCTTGCCGGAGTTATCGAAACTGCTTTATCCTCATCTGTCATCGGGGAGATTTATGGAATGCACTTCGGAATTGAAGGTTTCATGCAGGAATGGTTGTTCGATCTTGGACACCAGCCACGTAAAATCATAGAAGGATTACGTCATACACCTTCATCTGCGCTGGGATCTTCACGTCACAAGGTTCAGGATAAAGATCTTCCTCTTATTCTTAATGTACTTAAGAAATATGATATAAGATATTTTTTTCTTATTGGAGGAAACGATACTATGGATACGATCCATCGTGTTGAAACCTATTGCAGGAATGAAAAATACGAACTGACAGGAATCGGAATTCCGAAGACCGTCGATAATGATCTCTTCGGAACAGATCATACTCCGGGCTTTGCTTCAGCAGCAAGGTCAAATATTCTGAATGTGATGCAGGCCGGAATTCTGGCTCGCGACATGCAGAAAGTTGACACTTTTGTAATTTATCAGACAATAGGCAGAGATGCCGGATGGCTCGCAGCCGCAACAGGCCTTGCAAGAAAAAATGAGGAAGATGCCCCTCATCTTATTTATGCACCGGAGTTTCATTTTGATAGTGAAAAATTCCTGAAAGAAGTTGATGCCTGCATTAAAAAATACGGGTGGGTTTCAATTGTCTGCGGAGAAGGGTTGAAATATTCTGATGGAACACCCGTGAGTTCTGCAACAGTGAAGGATAAATTCAATAATACTGAGTTTGGTGCCATGGGCGGATCCAGTGTAGCGCTCAGCCTTCACAGAATTATAACAAATGAGTTTGGATACAGAGGCGAATTTCAAATAACAGAGTCATTGATAATGAGCGACTTCGTCAGATCATCAAGGGTCGACCTTGATGAAGCTTATCGTTGCGGAGTTGAAGCAGTTAAACTCGCAGAGACCGGTGAATCGGGATTTATGGTAAGTATCAAAAGAACTTCAAACCATCCATATACCATAGAATTTGGTAAAGTTCCTTTAAATGACGTTGCTGTTTCTGCCAAACCGATGCCAGCCGACCTCTTTAATCCTGAAGGAAATCATATATCTCAAAAATTCATCGATTATATAAAACCACTTACCGGCGAACTACCTGAATTTGTACAACTCGAAAAATTATTTGTAAAAAGAAAATAAATAAAATCAGCTATGAACAAAGAATTTAACAAAGTAGTGCTTTCATTTCATGCACATCCCGATGATGCTGAAGCCTGGAACGCTGGGGTCTTGAAACTACTGAAAGACAAAGGTTATAAGATCGTAATAGCGACGATGACCTCAGGAGACCTTGGAGGTTGTAATATGACTATGGAAGAGACAGCAAAGGTCAGGATTGAAGAGGCAAAAAAAGCAGCTTCCGTTCTGGATGCTGAGTATTATATGCTTGGAGGAACAGACGGATTTCTATTTGATACAAAAGAGATGAGACTGAAAGCGATATCTCTCATGAGAAAGGTCAATGCAGGTATCGTATTCACGCATCTTCCTTCTGATTATCATTCTGATCATAGGACAACAGCTAATATTGTTGAAACAGCAGCCATGGTATCTTCCCTTGGAACTGTACCAGTCAAAGAAAAAGCTCTTGAGATCACCCCTTTGCTTTATCATACGTCCCCTCTTACCCTGTCGGACCCTCTTGGTTCACAGATAGTGCCGCCTCATTTTTTTGTTGATATAAAAACAGCTATTGAAACAAAGAAAAAAATGCTCGGTTATCATATATCTCAGATTGAGTTAATGCAACACATGCATAAAATGAGTGATTTCTTTGGATATGTACTTGAAGGTAACCGCAACTATGGAAAAATGGTTGGGATTGAATATGCTGAAGTTTACTGGCAGCATCTCGGAGGAGGTTTTCAGAAAGAGACCCAGATACAGAATGATCTATCAGAATTTCTAATCAATAAAATCTAATAATTATGAAACTATCAGAGGAAAAGTATAATAAGTATGCCCTTGTTAGGGAAATGATGGAAACTCCGTCAATTATAAAATCCTTTAAGCCCGAAGCTGCTGCCAGATTTGCAGCTTCAGTCGGGAAGCACAAAGGATTATTTCTTACAGGAGAGGGAAGCAGCAGGATTTTTCCTGCCAAAAGAGCAATATATGCATCTCACAAAAAGGGATTGACTCTGCCTGTTGTTACTGAAGGTTGCACTCAGGCAGAAGAGTACAATCTGAAAGACTATACGGTTTTTGCCGCTTCGAATTCAGGGCAGACCAAAGAGGTTGTACGTTTAACAACCTTATTGAAAAAACAGAAACATCCTGCTGTTTTTGGACTTACGGCAAATCCAAAAACCAAACTCGAAGAAATTGCTTCAGATACACATGTACTTATTTGTGGAAAAGAAAATGCGGTTGCTGCCACCAAGTCAGTGGTTGAACAGGGTCTTTTCTATGACTCACTGCTCAGAATAGTGAATGGTGAAAAGATGGAAGGATTGAAAGAGCTTGCTGACAAAACAGAAGAAGCTCTGACTTTAAAAATTGATCCGGCTATAACAGGAATAATCAGGAAAGCAGGCACAATATATTTTGCAGGAAGAAATAATGGTGTTGCTGAAGAACTGGCTCTGAAGACCAATGAGATCACCAGGAAAAAATCAGCATTCCTCGAAGGAACATTCGCTGTTCATGGTATTGAAGAGGTAATGGACAAAAACGAAGTTCTGATCTGGATTGAACCTTTTGCCACTGAAATGGAAAAATTTAACGAGTGCCTTGTAAAAGGTGTGGGAATGAATATCATTGCAGTATCCACCAAAAAAACAATGTTCCCGACTATCATTATACCGGACGGCGGACAATATGCCGAATATGTCCAGCTTGCAGCAGGATGGAATATTCTTGTCGAAACCGGGATATCTCTTGGGATTGATCTTGATAAACCAACCAGGGCACGGAAAGTAGGTAATGAGTATATTCCGGAATAAAGCTCAGATAATGGTGTACAGGGCACAGGGTAATCCTATTTTGTGATTAAGTCCTGTGTCCTGAACTCGGAGCCTTTTGGGTTGGGGTAAACGAAGAAAATCAATAAATTAGTGATCAGAATATTTGTAATTACTATATTTACAGATATTAAGTAACTATTTGTAAAATGGCAAAGAAAGAAGTAGCAGTTGGCATAGACATAGGCGGTACAAATACAGTCTTTGGTTTTGTTGACAGGGAGGGTAATATTCTCGGGGAAGACAAGTTGAAGACTACACATTATGATGAAATTGAAGTATTTGTAGCGGCATTGTACGAAAAAATTCAGGTTACTGGCCAGAAAATAGGGAATGGTACCGAAGTAATAGGATTTGGAATAGGTGCTCCTATGGGGAATATTAATAAGGGAACTATTGAACATGCCGCAGGCCTTCCCTGGAAAGGTATTGTTCCTCTCGCAGAGATTTTTAACAGGCATACAAAACTTCCGGTGATCGTAACAAACGATGCCAATGCCGCTGCAGTGGGTGAGATGGTATACGGAGGAGCCAAAGGCATGAAAAATTTTGTTGTTATTACTCTTGGCACTGGTCTTGGCAGCGGGTTCGTAATTGACGGGAAACTTGTATACGGGCACGATGGCTTTGCAGGGGAGATAGGACATACTGCGATCCGGCCAGGTCCGTCAAACCGCGATTGCGGATGCGGTAGAAAAGGCTGTCTGGAAACTTATGTATCCGCAACAGGGCTAAAAAGATCTCTTCTGAAGATAATGGCTGACAGCAATGAACCAAGCGAGCTGAGGAAATTGAGTTTCGAGGAACTTGATGCCGAAATTATACACGATGCCGCTAAACGTGGCGATTATATTGCAAAAAGAGCTTTTACACATACAGGAAGAATGCTGGGCTTTAAACTTGCAGACGTAGTGGCACATACAAATCCTGAGGCAATATTCCTTTTTGGGGGTCTTGCTCTTGCCAAGGACCTTATTTTTGAACCGGCAAAAGAATATATGGAAGAAAACCTACTCAGTATTTACAAAGGTAAAGTGAAGCTTCTGCCCTCTCAGTTAAGTACCCATAATGCGGCAGTGCTTGGTGCCAGTTCACTTGTATGGACTAATAAGGAAAAGTAATAAATTAATATCTGTGGATATGGCAAATTTTCCTACAGTATTAAATCATATTCTTGGGGTTGTTTTTATTATAATAGTATTTGCACTGGCTTACGCTTATCTGAAGCCACATGAACTTCATAAACGCAGGCTTGTATCCACTCTTCTTCTCAAGGCCAGTTATCTGACTTATTTGTTGGTTCTTCTTATTGTAATTTATCTGGCAGCGCTCGTAAAAGGAGGGTTGGAAAAAGTGTTCATGGGTGTTGAATTTTTCGCATTCCTTGTTGTGCTTTTTGTTCCGACCATTGGCATATTTGCCAGGAAACTCGGTCAGTTCAGCAAGAAAAGAGAAGGCTATAATTACTTTTTTACCATTGTAAATGTTCTTTCAATAATAGCTATTCTTGTGATGTATTTTATTTAAAACCCTAATTTATGTTACAGGAACGTTTAATCGGGTATATTGAACAAAGTATCAGGCAAAACTGGGAAATCGAAGCTTTATCGAACTACAAAGAAAAGGGTCATTCTTATAAGGAAATAGCTGAAAAAATCCTGAAAATTCATATCCTCTTTAAAGGATCGGGGATAATAGAAGGGGATAAGATTGCTCTTGTCGGACGAAATTCAGCGAACTGGTGCATAACATACCTGGCAACGGTAACCTATGGCGCTGTAATTGTCCCAATACTTCCTGATTTCAAACCTGTTGACCTTACAAATATTATAAACCATTCTGACTCGAAACTTCTTATTGTTGATGACAAGATCTATGATCTTTTAAATATAAGCAGTATGTCTGAGATTATCGGAGTGTTCTCTCTTGATGACTTCAGAATTATAATGTCAGGTAACCAAGCCGTTAAAGAAATTTTTTCTTCGCTGGAGGAAAAATATGCGAATGCGTTTCCGGTGCTTAAGAAGGAAGATATTAAGTTCTCTGATATATCAAATGATCAGCTCGCGGTGATAAGCTATACTTCAGGAACAACAGGCTTTTCAAAAGGGGTGATGATAACTCATAACAGTCTTGCTGCTAACGTGAGATATGCTCAGAATAACATGCCCTTAAAACCGGGAGATCCCCTCGTGTCATTTCTTCCTCTTGCCCATACATACGGATGTGCATTCGAGTTTCTTTTCCCCTTTACAATAGGTTGTCATATCACAATCCTGTCAAAAACTCCGTCACCACAAATAGTAATTCAGGCATTTAAAGAGATAAGGCCAAGGCTAATTTTATCTGTTCCTCTTGTTATTGAAAAAATATTTAAAAAGCAGTTATTGCCTGTAATAAGTAAGCCACTTATGAAAATTATGCTTGCTGTTCCCCTTTTGAATAAAATACTTTACAAGAAGATAAATGAAAAGCTTGTTGAAACATTTGGCGGAGAATTTAAGGAAATTGTAATAGGGGGAGCTGCATTTAATCCTGATGCAGAGAAATTCTTTAAAAAGATCAGGTTCAGATTTACAGTTGGATACGGGATGACGGAATGCGGACCACTGATAAGCTATGCTTCATGGGATACAACTAAGCTTGGCGCATCCGGAAGAGCAGTCGATACGTTGGAAGTTACAATAGACTCTCCTGATCCCGAAACTATTGTTGGTGAGATAATTCTGAGGGGAGAGAATGTGATGACAGGGTATTATAAAAATGAAAAGGCAACCCTTGAAATGATTGATAATAATGGCTGGATGCATACAGGCGATCTTGGAATAATTGATAAGGATGGCAACATTTTTATTAAAGGAAGAAGCAAAAGCATGATACTCGGGCCATCAGGCAAAAATATTTTTCCCGAGGAAATCGAAGCGGTTATTAATAATAAAGAATATGTAGTGGAATCGGTAGTGATTTCAGTGGATAATAAATTGATTGCACTGGTTTTTCCTGATTATGAAATGATGAAAAGGAATAATTTATCTGAAGAACAACTTGCTGAATTTTTTGACAAAACCAGGAAAGAGGTAAATGAGAGATTGCCTGAATTCATGGCTGTTAGCAAATTCAGGATACATCCCGAAGAATTTGCAAAAACACCAAAGAGGAGCATAAAAAGATTTCTGTATACGAAAGAATAGCCTCACATCCCTCTAAAGTGGGGCTTATCCCCTAATATAAACAAAGCGATCTAAAAAATCGAGAATTATCCACCCTTAAGGGGGGTAGAGGGCAAAAGAGAAAGAATTAAATTAAGGGTTACATGGATCTGTACGTAGTTATTGTTGCGGCAGGAAGTGGGAAGAGGATGGGTGCTGAAATTCCCAAACAATTTCTGGAACTTGCAGGAAGGCCTGTTCTGATGCACACAATTGAAAGATTCAAATCATTCAATGATGCAATAGAAATTATTACTGTGCTTCCGGAAAACCAGATCCGTTTTTGGATTGAATTACAGAAAAAGCATTCTTTTTCGATCCTTCACACTCTTGTCAAAGGCGGTTCAAACCGGTTTTATTCTGTCCGGAACGGACTTAAATTTGTAAACAGTCAGGCGTTGGTTGCTATTCATGACGGAGTCAGGCCTTTTGTGAGTGTTGATACGATTAAAAGATGTTTTGAGATGGCTGAAAAACTCGGAAATGCGATCCCGTCAATTTCTCCGACCGAATCTCTCAGAATGATAACAGAGCATGGAAGCCTACCGGTTAATCGCTTGCAGGTAAAACAAATTCAGACCCCACAGGTGTTTAGTGCAGGGTTGATCAAGAATGCCTATCTGCAGGAGTATAGCAATGATTTTACCGATGATGCCACTGTGCTTGAAAAAACAGGAGAAAAAATCAACCTTATTGAAGGCAACCGCGAAAATATTAAGATCACCAACCCTGAAGATCTGCTCATCTCAGCAGCGCTTTTACAATCAATCTCCTGAGGCTTTAACGGCACAAGGGCACAACGGCGCAAGGGCTCAGAGGCTTTGAAGGAATGTAGTATCTATTCTATACCGATACCATTGCACCATTGCACCATTGTGCCGTTGCGCCTTATTTCATATCTTGCAATACATTTGAATTGGGATAATATGTTTGAAAAAAAAGTATTTGATTACAAAGGACTTGAAGTAAGAGTTACTGATTATGCAAATGATGGTATTTTAGATATTCTCAATCATGCTGTTCAGGGCTCTGAGGGTGGATTAAGATTTTCTTTGCAGAATATTGCACCACGTATTGCAGCATACGGGGATCAGATCAGATTTGTATCACTCTACAAGAAAAACCAGATAATGGGAACGGTTGGTTCTTGTTTCCGTGTTTCAGGACAAGGGAACCTTCGATACCCTGCTTCATATCTGAGGTACCTTGCCTTTCAATCAACTTATCAATCGGGTTCCGGGTGGAGGAGACAAAGAAAGGCCCTTATAAAACCTGAGAAAGACGATACTTTCAAACAAAAAACTCTTGAAATTTTCAGTAAACCGCATTTGCTGGATCTTAATAACGTACTCGAAGGAGACAAACATATTATGTATGCTTTTGTGGAAAGCAAGAATGAAAGGTCTAAAAACCTTGTCCACCAGGCAGGATATGAGTATATAAGATCATTTCTAACCGTTGCATTCAGCAGGTTTTCGCCCAAGTCAGATAGCCGGGTCACAAAGTTACGGGATGAAGAAAGATCCGAGATGGAATTGCTTCTGAAAGAATATTACTGTAACTATTCTTTTTTCAGTACTGATTTTTCTTTTTACGGGGACCGGTATTATATCTTAAAAAATGGAAACGAGATCATAGCAGGAGTAAGCGCAATTCCATCAGTTTACAAGGTTTATGATATCCCCGGAGTCTGGGGATGGGTCATAATGAAGGTTCTTCCCAAAACTCCTTATTTCCGGAGATTATTCCGTCCGGGAGAATTCAGATACATTGTATTTGATGCAATTTATTGTAAAAAGGGAAATGAAAATCTTCTGGGAAAACTTTTTGAATCCGTATGTGCTGCAGAAGGTTTCAATACCGGACTTACCTGGCTCGATGATCATAGTCTGCTCTATGATAAATTGAGGACCGTTGTGAAAATGGGAGCACTTAACAGGATGCTGAATGCAAAACCCGGATTGGTATATTCCAGGTTTATAAATCTGTCTGACAATGAAAAGGAGTATTTTTATACTGCACCGGCATATATTTCAGGATTTGACTTTTCTTAATATTTGCTCCTGATTCTTTGACCCTTTGTGTTACTCTGTGCTTCTCATTACAACTCTCCCGATAAATCGGGACAAGTTGTGTAAGTTCTTAAGTATTACTTATACAGAGAGCCACAGAGAATCACTGAGATCACTGAGAAAATTCAAGTCATACTTTAAGTTAATTTGGTTTGCTTTTCAGAATTATATTATGAATAAAAAAATATTCGCTTTATTTATTTTGGCTCTGTTAACCGGTAGGATAATGACAATTTCAGGACAGGGTACGATAGACAAGAAAATGCAGTGGTTCAAAGATGCCAAACTTGGGATCTTCATTCATTGGGGAATTTATGCTGTTAATGGTATTGATGAATCATGGTCATTCTATAACGGGTATATTTCCTATGATGATTACATGAAACAGCTGAGCGGATTTACAGCATCGGAATACAAACCAGCTGAATGGGTTTCGCTTATCAGGGAAAGCGGGGCAAAATTTGCTGTTCTAACTTCAAAACATCACGATGGAGTAGCAATGTGGGATACCAGGCAGGGAGAGCTCAGTATTGTTAAGAAATCTCCGGCAGCAAGAGATGTGGTAACTCCTTTTGTAAATGCACTAAGAAAACAAGGACTTAAGGTTGGTATATATTACTCTTTGCTTGACTGGTCCAATCCTGATTATCCAAATTTCACAAAGAATGAAAAACGTTATTCTGAAGATTCAGTAAAATGGGCGCGATTCGAAAAATTCAATTTGGGTCAGATTGAAGAGATAGGAAGAAATTTTAATCCAGATCTTTATTGGTTTGATGGTGACTGGGAACAAAGCGCTGAAAAATGGAAGGCTAAGGAAATACGAAAGATGATACTCGAAAGGAATCCATCTGCAATTATTAATTCACGCCTTCAGGGTTATGGTGATTATGCTACACCGGAACAGGGACTTCCTGTGGAAAGACCTAAAGAGAAATTCTGGGAGTTATGCATGACAATAAATGATTCGTGGGGTTACCAGCAGAATGACAAGGAATTTAAATCACCTGAACAGATTATCAAAATATTTACTGAATGCCTGTCAAAAGGAGGCAATTTGCTTTTGGATATCGGGCCAAAAGCTGATGGTACAATTCCGGACCAGGAGGTGAATGTTCTCAAAGAACTCGGTAAGTGGACAAAAAAGCATTCAGAGGCTATCTATGGCACTGAGGGAGGTCTTCCAGCCGGGTACTTCTACGGGCCGTCTACGCTTTCAAAGGATAGTACCATGCTCTATCTCTTTGTTCATGGCAATCCCAAAGGCCAGGTAATGCTGGAAGGGATAAAAAATAAGATCAACAGGATCTATGTTGTTGGAAATGGGACAAAACTTAACTGGAAAGTATATCTTAAACCATATTGGAGCAATAATGCCGGATTGACATTTATTGATGTGCCGGATGCAGTTCTTGATGATTATATGACTGTTATAGCGGTTGTTATTGATGGAAAGCTGCAGTTACAGAAATAAGTTGAAATAAATATCCTCTGTGGTTCTTTGTGTCACTCTGTGTAACCAAAAAGAACTAACGCAGAGTTTCACAGAGGATTCACAAAGTGAAAATTAAAAACTAGTATGAAAAGGCCATTATTTATCCTATTTGTTTTATTAGTTGTTTCAAATTCAGCAATTTATTGTCAGGAAGAAAACAGGTATATACCGGAAACAGATCCACTTGTACTGGCGAAGCTTGAAAAATGGAAGGATCTGAAATTCGGCCTCCTTATGCATTGGGGGACATACAGCCAGTGGGGAATTGTGGAATCATGGTCAATTTGTGCCGAAGATGAGAGCTGGTGCATAAGGCGTAATCCAAGTTATGTGGAGTATAAAAAAGAGTATGAAAATCTTCAGACGACATTTAATCCGGTTCATTTTGATCCGGCGAAATGGGCAAAAGCTGCAAAAGATGCCGGGATGAAATACGTCATTTTCACTACCAAACATCACGACGGATTCTGTATGTTTGATACAAAGCTGACAGACTACAAAATAACCAGCGACAAAACACCCTTTCATACCAATCCTAAGGCAAACATAGCGAAAGAGATTTTTAATGCTTTCCGTGCTGAAGGTTTCTGGACAGGAGCCTATTTTTCCAAACCCGACTGGCATAATGAAAATTATTGGTGGCCAAATTTTGCAACTCCCGACAGAAATGTAAATTATGATGTTACAAAGTATCCTGATCGCTGGGAAAACTTTGTGCAGTTTACACAAGGTCAAATCATGGAGCTTCTCGGAGGCGATTACGGGAAAATGGATATCCTCTGGCTCGACGGTGGATGGGTGCAGAAGATGACAAAAGAAGAGATTCTAAAAGAAATAACTTCTCCGGATTATAAGTTTATCCATGTGCAGAATCAGGATATCCGGATGGATAAGCTTGTTGCCAAAGCACGGCAAAAACAACCGGGACTGATTGTCGTCGATCGTGCAGTGCAAGGAAAGAACCAGAATTACCTTACTCCTGAAAACCATGTTCCGGGAAAGGCGCTTCCTTTTCCATGGGAATCATGTATTATTGCCGGAGGAGGCTGGTCATGGGTGCCTGACGCCAAATATATGAGCGGGGAAAATGCCATTCAGCTTCTTGTTGATATAATTGCCAAAGGCGGAAATCTTTTGTTGAATATTGCCCCGGGACCGGAAGGACAATGGCACGATGATGCTTACAGGCTCCTGGAAGACATAGGCCGCTGGATGAAGGTAAACAGCGAATCAATTTACGGAACACGAGCTCTTGCTCCTTATAAAGAAGGGAAGGTATGCATTTCAAAAAAGGGAAATAACACGGTTTATATTTATTACATGGCAGAATCGGGCGAAAAAATTCCATCAAAAATAGGAATGTCTACATATTCATTGCCTGCAAACACGAAAGTCAAAATGCTGGGAACCGATACTTTTCTCAGACAGGAGAAAACCGACAAAGGATTTTCCATATTAATTCCTGATAAAATCAGAAAAAACCCTTCCTCGGATTATGTTTGGGTGATTAAAGCAACATTCTAATAACATATTCATAATATGAAAAAGTTTAGAATTCATTATTTTCAACATGTCCCTTTTGAAGGTTTGGGGAGTATCGAAGACTGGATTTCTTTAAATGGACATTCTCTTACCGTCACAAAATTATTTGAAAAGGCGGAGTTTCCAGAAATCTCTGACATAGACTGGCTTATTGTCATGGGTGGTCCGATGAATGTATATAACGAGAAGCAATTTCCATGGCTGAAGGGTGAAAAGAGATTTATCCGGCGGGCGATAGATGCAGGAAAAACGGTATTGGGAATATGCCTGGGATCACAATTAGTATCGGCCGCCCTGGGAGCAAAAGTATATAAGAACATGGAAAATGAAATCGGATGGTTTGATATTGAACTGACTCCATTGGCACAATCGGGTAATTTGTTTTTTGATATGGGAAACAGAATAAACGTATTTCACTGGCATGGAGATACATTTGATTTACCGGAAAGTGCGATTAACCTGGCTTCTTCAGCCTGTACAAAAAACCAGGCATATATTTATAAAAACAAAGTGCTTGCTTTACAATTTCACCTTGAACCAACACTGGATTCGTTAATGCAGATGATTGAAGGCGGAAGGGATGAATTAAAGAAGGGGAAATATATCCAAACTGAAAAAGACATATTGAGAAATAAAAGGTTAATTAAACCGGGCAGGAAAATTCTGTTTACATTATTATCGAGGCTGGCGGAACAAGTATAATTAGTCTTTATTAATTCCAGGATCTCTTAACCTGTGAACATAAAATTATAAGCGACCCACATTTTAATAAACGGTCCATATATGTTTAATGAAAATTACTATTTTTGGGCACATAATGGGACGTTAGCTCAGTTGGTTCAGAGCGCTTGCTTGACAGGCAAGAGGTCACTGGTTCGATTCCAGTACGCCCCACAAAAAAATAAGCGCAAACAGACATATATTAACTGAATGCGCTTATTTTATTTAATGGTTACTGAAACTATACTGAAACAATTCTGGGTTTTATCATTTATATTCAATTATTCTGGTTGGCGAAGTCAATTAGCTAAAACATCCGAGTTAGGGTTAGGATTAATTTTAAAACTGTCTGGATGTAAAAGATTTTTATTGTCTGGTCCTCAATCTAGTCATGAAGGCAGGAAGGGGACTGGATGGCTCGTTTGCAACTTTAGAATTTAAGGTTGGCTTACGGAAGTTGCAAATGTACCTTCTAGTGAGATGTGGGATTCCTGAATTTACTAATATCCCGCCTATTTTTTATATACTGTGCTAAGTAGTTACGCTTCTATATTTATCATCAACTCCCTAAATTTAATTGTTGCTAATTCACTTTGTTGTCCCTTTCGGCAAAAATCCATTTCTGCTAATTGTCTATTAGGATTTTCAATAATCATTTTCCCATTGATAAGTTTTTTCTTAAGTAGAATTAATGCATCCTTGAACCGTTTGTCTTTTTGAGCTTTCTTAAAAAAAGATAAGGTATAACAATAGTAAAATAAATTGTATCTAAAAAATGGAAATTCTGTTTTCATAAACAGTGAGCCGATTCCATAATGGCAAGGTCCAGTTGGTTTTTTTATTTCCCAATGCCATAAGAGAAAATCAACAGCTTTATCCAATCGCTTATCTGTATTTTTTAAACCTGTAAATCTAAATGCGTCTAATGCTTCCAATGTTGGTCCGGGATTTGAATACTTTGTTTCAAGTCCTTTTCCAAAACTGAATTTATTGCACATCCAACCTCCATCTTCTTGTTGTGTTTCCAATAAATGCTCAAATGTTTTTTTAATTCTGTTATCATCTGAATATCCCAAATAACAAAGAACTCTGGCTGCACCAATTGTATGACAGGGATAGATTGCTCCGGAAGGGGAAACCTTGAATCGTCCATCTGGTTTCCAAGTACTAAAAATGAGGTCAGCAATATCTTGAATAATAATGTCTTTTTTGGTGAATCCTAATTCAGAAAGCATTAGTGCAACATCTCTTGTATCAAAGGGGCTTCCTTTGCTAATTTTCTTGTCTTTTGTCGCCCATAATTCGCCCCCATTATGATTAATTTTAGACATAATCATAACAATATCAGCTTTATATTTCTCTTTTAGATTCATTTCACACAATAACTCAATAAACGTAACTGGTTGCGTTTATTTGCGCCTTTGACGAAACCCGAACAAGATGCATACATCCTGATAAACAGTCGCTTATAAATTTGTGCGAGCCTTTCATCCAATTGCGGTCATTTATATTTATTTAATTCTATTCTTATAAAAACGAATTTAATACATTTTATTTGTCATGGCTAAAATCTTAAAGAAATAGAATCGTTGTCAAATTGTAGTCCCGAATTGGCAAAAAACATGTGTTTGTTAGCAGCGAAGGCCGTCGCGGTGGCAAGCTGCCAAACTCTTGCTTGCGCGTTGGATATCAAGGTATTGTGCACAAAATCTTAAACCTAACGACCCGGCAGTTTAATTGAGTCGCTGCCCTAGTCAGGACTATGCTTTTCATAGCACCGACCGAGTTAGTGGCTATTTTTTATTTGTTTTTGCTTCTTATGCTTTCCCATTTCCCAAATACTTCCTTTTCTCCTTCGAAATATGATGACTGAGAATCCTTTTTAAAAATCTCAAACGAAGGAGCAATAAGTATTTTATCTGAATCAGGGTATTCACATACATCATATCCAATATATGTTCTTATATCGAGGTAAGTACATGGTTCAGAACTATGGTTATAAAACTGGTGTGCGCCTAATTCACCCATTTCAAAGAATATAAGGTCACCACCTGAGACTACCTCAAATCCCTCTGGCTTTCGTAAAGTCATTGAACCTGAGATAATCATAAATAACTCTTCAGCAAATCTATGGAAGTGGTAGGGAGCTGATAGTTGTCCTGGATTTAATAATCGAAGATCAAAGTTTAAATTCTTGGGATAAATCCCATTCTTTTTTCTTGAGAAATCTGATAATAACCGAAAGTTATCAATCTTGTTAGGATCTTCTTGAAATTCTCTTTTTTCGGATTTTAATACTGTTGCCATATCTATTATTTTGATTGATTTTGTACAATTTATGAACTGTGCAGCGAGTTCGAACTTGTCACATACCGGCTCGGTTGTTTAATTTAGTTGCCATCTGTTGTCAGGACTATGCTTTTCATAGCAACGTTCGAGTTAGCGGTTAGGCATTTTAAGAGTTCACTTGATTAAATCAAAGCTTACAGTATAGAAATGAAAATACCTTGCATCTGGCTCCTCTGTTCGCACTTCAATTTTGGAATCATTAGTAAAAACAATTAAGGGTTCTCCGAATTGCTTAAAAAATTCATTATCCCGAAAATATCTTTTGCTTTTATTGGGATATTTATTTTTGATTATTTCAAGGAAGGCCTTCATCTGTTCAGCATACTTTGAATCTTTTTTAACCATAATTCTGATCGTTTTAATAACGTCTGGTTGTGGTGCATGGTTTGGTTCCCATTCAAACATGTTCATAATCAAAAGATATTGATCCTGTGGATTTTTTGGTACCCAATTTTCCGATTTGAGAATTCTTAGATCAGGGTATAAAGCATTTGACATTGTACCAGGTGCGTTAAAATTAGATGCACCAGTAGTAGAATATTCAAAATTGTGCTCTTTTAATATTTTGCTTAAGTGATTGGTATTTGTTAAAGACATTTCAATGTCCTCAACTGTCACTGAAGGGTTACTTAAAAGTTGACAAAAACACGTATGACTATTCAAGTAAGTAAATAATAAAAGGGCCAGTATTTTTTTCATAGCAGTAAGCATTCGTTATTATTTGGTTCTAAGTTTATTACACAAAAAGAATGCCATTTGAGAAAACTTCAATTCATATTTTGCAGATCATGTATACAATACTTGTTCACCTACGCGGAGGCTGGTGCTTACCGCTAACGATCAAGCGGTATTTGTTGTTGCCGCCAGCAGCGGGGTGACGTGTTTTTTGAAGGCTGGTAAAAATGATAATTTCGTCATTAAGCGTGCTATTATCTAGAAATCAAAAAACATGACACCATCTGGGTGAGCCGGCCTTGGCCGAAGGCAATAACACATACTGTCCGAGTTAGCTGCTTTATTTTTTCTTAATGTTGGAATTTGATCTCAAAAATATATGGCCAAAATTTTCCAGTCACAAAAATTCTGTTTCTTTTTGAGTCATAGGCTATTCCGTTGGTAGCTTCTGATTGGGGATTTTCTTTTCTTGATTTAAGAAATAAAGTAGTCAAGTCAATCAGCCCAACAATTTTACCACTCTTAGGATCAATCTTGGCGATATAATTAGTTGTCCAAATATTGGCATAGATGTAACCATTAATAAACTCTAATTCATTTGCATAAAGTGCCGAAGATCCATTATAAGTTATATTTATTTTTTTAATCTCCTTAAGACTATCAGGATCCCAATATGTTATAAAATTGGTGCCATCACTCATGATAATAGAATTCCCATCCGTTGTCATACCCCAACCTTCTTTATTTATGTAACTGAATGTCCCAATCTGTTTAAAATTGTCTGAGTCGTAGATAAATCCCAATTGGTTTTTATATGTCAGCTGGTATAGTTTATTTTTAAAAAAGAGAATACCCTCGCCGAAATACTTGTCTCGATCAATTTCTACTTTAACATCAATATTGCCTGTCTTTAAATTTACAATGCCAATTACTGACCTAGTCTTAGGATAATTCTCAGGTGATCCAGTACTTTCAAAAAGTTTATTGTCATGGAATATTAGGCCTTCAGTATAAGATTCTATGCTATGCGGGTAAGTATTTTTTATAGTGTATTTTATTAAACTGATCCCATTAATGTCCTTATTCAGGGATTGCAATCTTGATGTTCGGTCGTTGTTGCAACTTGTGAATAGAATTGTTATTAGGAGAACTATGAGGAATCTGGTCATGAGAATTTTATATGATTTGTATTAAGCTGTAGGTCAGTGGTATATTGCAGCTAACTCATTTATACATTTTCTAAAGGTAGATATATTAATACCCTATGTTGGAATTATTGCACACCTTTATTCAGTTTTATTTCTTGTTTAAATTATTAAAAGATCATCAAACGGACTCAGAATCTTCTAGAGTAAACTTTTCAAGGGCAAAATAATTGTCAATAAATCTTCTGGACATTTAAAGCACAGCCCCGTCAGTCACAATAGTATCGTATTGACAACGCACTGAAATACAATTCTATACAATACTTTTGTCTGACTTTCAACGGTCCTTCTTCATATTAAAGTTATACATATTATTTGAATTGATCTATATAATTTCTTCATCCTCCATACTGTAGTAATTACCTTCCGGGACTATAATCAAATGATCTAATGACTGTATATCCATAACAATCCCTGATTCCTTTATCTTCCTGGTTATTGCAATATCAGCTTCACTTGATTGTATATTACTTTAAAGATCGTATAATAACCCCGACGTGGTATTGTCCTGTCGGGGTATCATTAAAAATAGTATTATCAATTATAGTCCTGGATCAGCATCACTATACATATCTGAAAAGTCATCTGGTGGTTGATTTATCATATCCCAGCATTCATCACAAGTATTTACAGTTGATGATGATATATAACCATCAGATATAAGTTTTAGAGTTTCTTCATCAGGGAAGAAATACTCACCACAATGTATACATCTAATTTTCATAGTCTTAATTATAAAAGTCCATTATCTGCAAAGCTGTAATAAGTCCCATCCATTGTCAGGATAAGGTGGTCCAAGAGCTGAATGTCCATAAGATTACCAGCTTCTTTAATCTTTTGAGTGATCTTTATATCCGATTCAGAGGGATTCAAATTCCCGGATGGGTGGCTATGGCAGACTATTATACCAGCTGCGTTCGCTTTAATAGCACCTTGAAAAATTAACCGGACATCCGTAACCGTCCCGGATAAACCTCCCTTAGAAACAGGCATAATGCCTAATACTGAATTGGACCGGTTCATTAGTAGAAGTTTAAACTCCTCAATATGTTCTATAGAATCCAGATCCCAATTCTCCATAAATATGTCAAATGCATCCTTTGAGCATTTAACTTGTAGCCTCTCTGAAGCTTTGACCTTAGTTCTATAGACAAGTCTTACTTCAGATATAGTTGTCTGTTGCGTTTTCATATGATTTTGATTAGTGATTAATTAGAAATGAGAAAGCCTGGTCCCAAATCCCCAGGCTGTACAATTGAATATTTATAATGCTGATATATAGGTAGATATATTAATGTGCAACTACAATAATTAGTCTAAATGCTTCGTATTAAGCAATTTAAATGTATTGTTGAGTTTCGTATTGCACTAATACTATAGGGATATAGAAAGTTGCGAAATATGCAGTAAATAGCCTAAGATGAGGGTGTAATCGAACAGTATATAGCTGATATTAAGCTTAATAGCAATGATGGGGAATTGGGAAGTTAGGTTGCACTAAGTAGCACAGTTTTGGTCATGTTGAAATACCCATGTTAAGTCTTCTGGCATCATTCAAGATCAACCCAGAAATCCGGTTTAGCGGGAAAGCCTGTCAAATTGCATAAAGCACAAGGCTTCAATGAAAAATCAAGTTTCAGAAGGTTATTTACGGTAATTAGTCCTACTGGTGAATTATCATTTTTCAATTCGGGTTTCACAAAAATATAATTGCCTGAGTCCATAAACCAACGGTATATTTTATCAAACGTTGCAGTTAGATCACCCGGATAATCATCAGGAGATCTTCTTATTAAAACGCAATCGGTCTGGTAATGTGGCAGATACAGCGGATCAAGATCGTGTGAAGTTATAAATATCCTTTTCTGGCTTACAGCTGAAACTTCAAAATACCCGAGCACTCTTTCATTATTATTATTCACATTATGAATATTACTGATTACAGTGAAAGGCTGTAAAGCAAAAATATCTCCCCCTGCTTCACCTACTTTTTTAAGATTATTCCAGAAATCATATTCAGTGTTTGAAATTGAGTACTGTTTTACCAGAATGCTATACTCCTGAGTTAACCTGTCAGATTCAATTGGATTTATAAACTGGATCTCCTGTCCATTTATAAAATTGACTCCTCCGGGAAGGGCTGAATTTATTATTATATCTCCCGACTCGTTCTTTTTCCAGCATACGTTATTTAAAAAAGGCACTGATTCAAAAAAGGAAGTGTCAGGGTCAATGTAAGTACATACATATTGCTGTGCTCCCGGCAGGATAAATTTCCATACTTCTTCGAATGTCCAGCGGAAGTACTCGTTCATTCCTGTGGTTTCAGTTGAATTCAGCAATATTTTTAAACCGGTAAAAGATTCTCCGAGGGTTCCTGAAATTTCATCACCCTTCTCGTAATAGACCTTATCAATTCCTGTAACCGGTACCATCATGCACTCATCTGATTTATACTCTTTCCCGTCGCTTGTTAGAATATGCATAGTATACTTCTGACCAATAACGCCTGAAAATGAAGTGCTGTCTGTTTTATAAAATCCGTTATTGCTATATTGAAGGTCAGTCTTTATACCATCTCCGTCAGTGATAAAAACATTTGCGTCTGTTACGTTTTCAGGTATAGAATTTGCCTGGCCGAATGTCCTACTCAATTTTATTTTATATGAACTATTTTCATTGGTAATGAGACCCTCAACAACCAGAAGTGAGTTAAAATTTTTAAGGTTAGGAACATAAGGATCGATACATGATGAAGAAGCGACCAAAAACAAAAATGCAATAATCCTTATTATTGCTTTCATACTAATGCAAACTTTAAAGCAGAATTAGTAATTATTATTAGAATAAATACCAATATCATATAAAGATAAGATATTATTCATTCCAAGTTGGTGAAGAATATAAGATTTATGTTTTGAGGGAAATAGCTGTTCCACTTTGAAAATCTTGAGCAGCAATCTCATTTATCACTTTAAAAATATTGTAAAGAATTTGTCCTGAATATACCACCTGTACCAGAGGCAGAAATTGTATTCTGTGGCTGAATTGTCAATTAATAACCAAATTGCATAATTGAAATTTGATCTATAGGAGTAATATAAATTGCAATTAGAAATCTGCTATTTAATGTGCTGTATTAATGTGTTTTACGTAACATTATTGTTTCTAATTCGTATAAATTAATATTGCACAGATCGTGTCAGTTTTATCCGGAAATTGATGACTTAATCTGATCCGGAATAATCATTTACATTTTAATAACAAAGAATTATGAATACATTGAAAATGCAATTCAGAATGAATGGCTTACCCTATACATTAATAAATCGAAATGATAAAGTTGCTTTGTATGGAATTGGTGGCGAGTTTACAGATAAAATCCTACATTGGGAAGTAGATATCATTTACATAAGAAAAGATAAATATGGTGAACGAGAACATATAGCGAAAAACGATGATTTTGGTCGTGACAGAAGCAGATGTTTCATGAATGAGAAACTTGCTCTGGAATACTATGATAAGTTAACCTTAGATCTATCGCAGGGGTAGACCAAAATACAAAAGTGATACTTTAACATGATGAAAGAATTAATTCCTACCCCTGCTATTGAATTTAGGACACATAGAATAGTAGCAGATGGCGGTTTTTGGTTTCCGGAATCTGGTGAGAAAAATCGAAGGTGTAAAAAATACGGTATAGCCCCAGAGGTTTACAACATATTATTTAACAAACAAGAAGGTAGTTGTGCCATCTGTGGTGTTCACCAAAGTGAACTGCCATATACTCTATGTATTGATCATGACCATAGTACAGGAATAGTCAGGGGATTATTATGCCATAAATGTAATACAGGAATAGGCAAATTTGAAGATAATGCAGAGTTATTAGAAAAGGCCATTAATTATTTGAACCTCTCTAAAAATTAGGATTTGAAGGAGTGCTAGACAGTAGGAGATAGTATCAACTATAGATCAATATCTCACTCTGCTACAAATAATTGGCAAAGGCCTCAATTTCTTTCTAACTATTTTTTTGAGATTCTTCGATTTAGTCATTCAAACTTCTTTTTTGATAACCTATTATTTATTTTCTGTCCAAAAATCAGGACGTATATTTGTGCCTCTGACTGTACAATCGGCACAACCTTCGCTATATGTGACTATCCAAGAGTTTAAAGTTTCTCCAATTAACCAGACACTTTGATTGAGACCTGGAATAGGGCCATTTTTAACAATAGTATCTGCATTGCAATAATCAGCAGTATATTGGTTTACCAGACCCCTAAAATGATCTTTTATAAAAATCCTTTTTGATGATTTGGCTGAAACACTGAAATAACCCAAAACCTTTTCATTCGGATCATCAACACAATAAACATTGTTGACAACAGATGATGGTATAATATCATAAAGGCTACCTACCTCTTCAGATAGTTTTTGCAGTTGCTCCCAATAGAGGTATTCCTGTTCATTCAGAGAATATTGGTTCACTAATATGCTGTATTTTACGAGTAACCTGTCTGTTTGATTTGATATAAAATTTAAAGGATACCTGGTTATATTATCTTTCTCTAATACAGAAGTATTTTTAATATTAATTAATTCGGAATTAGCTGATATCCAGCATATCCTGTTTGAAACAGGAAAATAAAGATGGAATTCCCATGTCTCAACAAACTCCCACCTGTAATATTTGCATTGATTTGTCGGATCATGAGTATCTAAATAAACCTGGCAACCCTCTTCCATATAATTCCCATCGGCAGATTCTGTAATAGTCACTTTTTTATAATAAACACTATCAATAGGAGGAACAGATTTCATCTCCATAGGATATGATTCGTAGTTATGATTATTAGAATACGAATTTGTATTAATATGCAAGGTGTATGACCGACCTACTGAACCTTGAAATTCTGTGGAATCTGATGCATAAGTACCGGCAACTGATTCCGTGAAATTAAAGGAATTACCTAGATCATCAGTAACCGTAACAATGCATCCTTTAATAGGTAAAGGGGTATTTCTAGTTCCCAGAGGAAGGGATCTCGACAGTTTTATAGTGTTTTTACCAGGTTGATCAGTAATCAAACCATCAACAATAATCAATTCCAAATTATAATTGGCTTTGGGAATAAACGGAGTAATACAACTGTTCAGAAGAAGCAATGAAATCAATATAATTTCCCAATTCGGATTCATTAATCAGATTTTCATAAAGTACTCAAATTCTGTACCAAGATTTTGCATTGTTTAAACCTATGCCAACCATATTTATCAAAATATTTAATTATCTAATGTTCACGGATGTAATCAATTAACCTTAACAGCCACTCAAAGTTTAGTTAATTGTTGTCAGTGTCAGGAGTTTTCCTTTCAAACACATTTCGAGTTAGTTATTTTTGAATTATTCCGGATCAAAATAATTCTCATTTTGAAACCTAATAATCTTAGTTCGTTAGTATTGCTTGTCCACAATATAATTAAGTACGAATTCACTGTTGGCAAAAAGTCTTGTTGCCAAGAGTTTAAGTTTTGATTTTTTTGCTCATTGGCTTATTATCATATAAGTAATAAAAATGTGTCTAATTATTTTGAATACCAATACCTCCTTTTGGAAAAATCAAAAATCTTACCAACCTTCATCATAGGTCTTGGTTTTGATAATAATTGCTCCGCCATATCCGCGAGAGCCATAAATTGCAGCTGCCGTACCTTTGAGTACCGATATTGAGGCAACTGAAGAAGGTTGGATATCATTAATTGATCCGCCAGGCATACCGTCAATTATTATTAGTGGCCCAACGGAACCGAAAAGATCTCCGGAACCCTGAAGTATAATTCTGTAGTTTCCCGGCGTTCCTATGACTCTTACCCCCGAAACTTCCCTCCAAATCATTTCTGCGATAGAACTGTAAGAAGCATATTTTTTATTGCTCCCGTCAATAAAGCTGATATCGGTTGTAATATCTTTCCTTTTCATATGTGCATAGCCGACATCAACTGATTCTTCACCCACTGGAATTTTATTACTACCCAGTACACTTATTCCCCCTTCTCTGGGGTGCAACTTCCATGACGGCTGGTTCTCAAAGTTAAAATCAATCCGGCTCCTTCCATAGATATCTTCTTCCTGTAATCCATAACCAAAAGTGAAGATGCCTAATTTGATTGCTGTAAGGGCAACTCTAATTTTAAAAATTCCTTTAGAATCGGTTGTTGAACGGGTTTTTATGCCATCGATCATTACTATCGCATTCTCAATGGGTTCCTTCTCGGCATTAAGCACAGTTCCTTTTATTGTCATTCTGGCATCGTCAGTCTGAGCAGATAAGCTACTCAGAAATAATGTTGAGAAGGAGATCAGGGAAACAAGTTTTATTTTCATATCCTTCAGGTTTAATAAGGACTAATACTTCCTGTTTATCTAAAAGTAATCAAAATCTATACCAAAGTTATTTAGTAATTAGTTCAAATTCGAATTAATTTAACGGTCCTTAGTTATGATAAAATATTACTATTAATTTTTTACACAAATATATTTTTCAGTCAACTATTTAACAAAGGTCAAGTACTGTTTGCAATAAAGCATTTATAGTTTATCTCTCAAATTACTTTACAATTACTTTCAATCAAATTCAATCGAGCGCGAGCCGTCCGCGAAGGGCTGAGCGTTAATAAACAGCCTGGTAGGCTGTTTTAGCGAGGAGCCCGACTGCAGGGGAGGAAATTTTCGGCATATGAAGTGGGGTTATTGAATGACGAAAGCAAGGCTTATGAAATAACCCATTGGGCTGGGCCTTGCTGTGTCATGAAATATTGCTTTATGCAAACCCACGTGTGCCGATTAAAATTGGATGCCGCAGGCTCGCACTTATTAATAGTGAGGGTTGCGATTTATGTTGTATACCTTAGACATGAGATTTTCAATATGCAACATAAAGAGAGCATCCACGAACACCTTTTTGCCTGACAAAAATATCAGATTGACATTAGCAATATGAATATCTGTTCACCCGATCAATTCTTTTTAATACTTATCCAGGTAACAAGAAATAATGCTATCAATTCTGCAATAGTTCGCATAATATGAAATGACCACCATTTGTCCCGAAGCTCCGATAAATTTGCTGGAAGAGAATCAGTAGTCCATGTCATTATAATTTTATTAATTGATTGATTGCCAAATCGTGATATAAGGATACAACTAATAAAAAATAAAGAAGCAATGAGTAAAACAATAAGGTCCTCTTTATTACCTTTTTGAAGAAAGGCAGATATAATTGTAATGACAGTTGCAAAAACTACAAGCGAAATCATCAATACATTAAGTGACCGAATAGTATTTTGCTGTTGTTCAATATAAGTTGAAGGGGATAGGTCTAAAGGATTAAATCCTATCCATATTCCAACACTAATTCCAGCAAGTAATGCAGCTACAATAATATTTAGAAAACGAATAACTGAGATTATCATAAATTTGGTATTTAAATAAAAAACTCCTTAGACCTAATTACCCCATATTTCTTTCATGACCAAATTAAGGTCAATTAAAGCTTTATGACAGTCGCCATTAAAGGAAGAGCCATGCATGGTGGCAAGTGTTTTTGGTTTAAGTTCTGCAAGGCTATTAAGCAATTTTGAAGTATTGTTCGTGTATGGGGTGTATCCCATTAAAGGTCCCTTTTCATATTCAATAATAGCGTTTTTGTAGTCTCCTAATACATCTTTATCGGTCAAATCAACTACATCTCCGTTTTGATGAAATAGATCGGAACACAAAAGTGTTCTATTTGTTTCCTCATACATTATTCCAGCATCCCAGCCGTGCGGCAAATGGGGAGTCCGAATAAAACGGTATGTATATTGTCCGGTTTTCAGGATAGAATTATTTTGCATAGCATGAACCGGTTTTATAGCATAATCCCCCATATTAAGAATTGCACCCGCTTCACTGCAAACTCCTTTTGCATTTGGCGCTACTTGCAGCCAATCATTGAGTGCCCCACATTCGTCTACCTCAAAATGACTAAAACCAATCCATCTTATCTGCGATGGAGGAAGAATTTTGCTGACGGCTTCCAATAAGACAGGGAACATTTGTTTCATTCCCGTCTGGTAAAGCATAGGTTCATCATCTTTAATGAGAAAATGATTGAATTGCAGATTAAATTCTGGCACATAGACCGAAAATCTGTAAACATCTGGTGCAATTTCTGAAGTTTTAATCATGGTAGTTGATTTAAGAATTGTTATAAATTAAGAATTTATTAAGTGTAATAGGGGACCTCCTTGAATTTATAACATTGTTGTAAACATGTGCATTAGTTTATGAAAATTCTCAAATTATAACAAAATATATAGATAAAAGTTCGACAGGATTATTCTTCTCTTGTTATCAAATTTGAACTTCGTTAATGGGAAGTCAATTTTATTCTACCTTGTCTTTTCCATCTATATATAATTAAAAAAACCATCCACCCAAGAATTAACTCAGATGGATGGAATCTAGCACGGTTCTTTTTCAGGGGTTCTTGAGATTTTAAAGTTGAGATTGACCTTCTCAAAAGAACCGAAAACATAATTCAACATGACTCAACTAAAAACCCAGCGTTCGGTTCTGTTCGACCTAATACCTGGAATTCCTTATTTTGCGTTGTAATACTCTGAAATTGAAGAAGTAGTAAGCTTTACCCTTTATGATATAAACATCAATTAAGGTCAAATCAATTTTAACGGCTGAAACAAGACATATCAGCCCTCTGTAGAGTTCTCCAACGTCTTGTATTACCATTACCTCGAAAGGACACTGTAAGCGCTGTAATTGACCCGACTTTGACATGACCAGTATGCTGTCAGTTTTACAATACTTAAAAACTTCTTCAATGTATTTCTTCTTTTCATTATCTGTCATGATCAATACTCTGATGGTAATAATGCAATTTTATCAATAACCCAGATCCTTATGTACCCGACAGGGAAATCTGAGAATTCTATTGACTGTGATATCAACGGTCTCTTTCCGGTATCTTCCCTACAGGTTAATAACCATGTGAAGTCTTTCTTCAACTGTTTTAACTCCCATATCTGAAAGTTGACATCCCTGAGTGATTTATGATTCTGATAAGTTAAGATGGAATCAAAGAGCCAATAGGCTTTAAGATCATCCCTGATATACATACAACCATCAGTCAGAAGCAAAGGAGATTTACCTGGGAATAAATGTTTATGATACTCCTCTGTACCATGAAATTGTCTGAGGTTTCTTTCTATAATATTAGTTTCCATAATTGTAAGATTAAATGATATGAAATAAAAAAGGGGCTATGCTTTCACATAACCCCCAACCGTGGTTTGAAATCAACATTAACCAACAACCTCGCTAATGGAGACAGGTTCTGCTGAGTAACGGTACGAATGATTCAGTGTGATCTTCTTCTTGGTACCAGGTACTGAGAATTCATATTCATCAACTTCGATTCTTTCAATCTCCCCTGGCAATGACTGACCAATGAGAGCTTTTGCCAGAGCTTCATCAAATGTGCAGGTAATAGATGATTTCCTTGCAGTAAGATAAGGTTTACCAGTTGCCTTTGATATTGCAACTACAACGCTGTCTTGTAAATTCATAACATTGAATTCTTTCCCATCAGCAGCTTTTCTTTTTTCTAAGCCAACGATTGTTACCATGATTGTAAATTAAATTTGATTAAACACAATGGAGGGACTTTCCCACCGCGAGTGCATAGGGGCTGTTGATATGAGGTGATTCCTGAGCTTGAGATTATTCATCGAAAAATTGACTGGGGGGTCAATAATTTTAAAGTACCTTATGACTGGGGTATTTGCAGGGAATTTATGAACTCCCGGAGTATATTCAAATTCCTACGAGAGTTACATCCAATAGATTCTGATGTCGTATAAAAGCAGTCATATATTTATATATTAATACTTTATAAAAAACAAAATGCCCCAAAATAATATCTTCGGGGCATATCGATATAATTAAACTGTTTATTTAACTCTTTTAAAATTATATGTCAGGACAACTTTCCCATTCAGAAATTCGCTTGCTGAAAAAGCATCTGGTGATTTGAATTCTCCTTCTGCTCTACTGGATGCTTTATCAGGATTGGATATATCAGATAAGTGGACAGATTCAAACTTAGTATTTGATGTAAACCATATTACCCAAATCTCAATATCCTTGCCTTTTGCAAAATCAGCCCCAACAAATTTGTCAAGTTTGCTATCGTACCCCCAAAGTTCCTTTTCTTCACCAATCATTTTATCCTTTGCCAATGTCCTATCATAGCCTTCTAATCCCGAACCAAAGGCTTTATAGTCCACATAATAAACAGTATCTTTTGCCATGTCAACTTTCCAATTACCGATAAGTTTCTTCATAAGTTCAACCTGATTAGGTTTTGAAGTGGTGGTTTGTGCCTGTACTCCGTTTAATAAGAATAATAGGAATACAGCAATTGAAATTGTTAAACAAAGTTTTTTCATTTGATTGAGATTTTGTTAATAGATAAAATAAATAACTGTAAGTCAGAAATATTAAGCAAGTTACACCGGCCAAAAGGCAAAGTCAAATAAATTTTCATAAAGTGACAGGGGGGGCTAAATTTTTAAAATACCTATACCGGGGTATCTATAATGAATGAGTAAACCAGGGGCATGTTTATAGGCTATTCCTTTTAAATATTTCTTACAGTATTGAATCTTATGAATAGTTATCTTTTAATTATATCCTTTTAGTATTATTAAGATTTACTTGACTTTAGTTTTTTGCTGATGTAACTTACATTAAATATTTCATTCCCATTTTTATAGTTAAAAATATATGCCGTATGAATTTTAAATAACAAATAATCAATAAATTACAATCAATTAACACTAACTAATAATTAAATTAAAAAAATGGCAACATTAAGACCTGCAGTAAAAGATGACGATGGATATGTTCAAAAAATCATCAAGTATATACCAGCTGAAATTGTAGCAGCTTATACTGCTTTAGTTGGATATTTATCTGTAACTGCAAATTCGGACATTCCAGTACATTACAAAACTTACTATTTGATTTTATTAGTTATATTGGTTCTCGTTACACCATTTTGGACATACTATGCAGTCTTAGACAATTCAAATCCTCCAAATCAAAATACTGCCAAGAAAAGAGCATTTTTCCATTCCGTCATTGCGACAATCGCATTTGCAATTTGGGTTTATACAATCGGTAATCCTTTACTCAAAGCATTGTTATGTAATTGCGCTAAGATAGATTGCCCTGACTGTGGCTGTTATAGTCCAGTATTAGGTTCAATCATTCTTGTTCTTTTCACAATCATAACACCTTTGATAGAAAGAATCGTTCTTGGCCCTAAGTAGCTAAGAAAAATTACAACCATAACTTTGGAGATATTAAAACTTCCAGGCGTAAGTACCTTTGCAAAAAGATATGAAAACTCGAATTATTCTTTTATTAATGTTTATTTCTCCTTAACTTTTGATTACCGCATCAGCCTATGTTGGATGACGCATGTATATATTATGTGGTGAATTGAATATCATTCCCTTTATTTAAAACTCCATACTGGCTGCAACATAACAAAGCACTGTTAATACTTATAATCAGCACCAAATATTCCAATTTGGTACAATTTATTTGTTTGGTATACTTTTTTGTTCTAACTTTTCTCATATAATTAACCTACAGGCATTTGAAAACATATATTTAACCAAAATAATAACCTATGAAAACAAGAATTATTTATTTGCTTTTGCTTATTGTCTGTTTTTCATGCGGAACTAACAATAAGCCTGTATCTGATGTTCAGAAAGAGAAAATAAAAGGCGAAGTAAAAGAAGTTGTAAATACCTTTTTTAAAGGATGTGAAGAAATTAACATGGACATGGTTCTTGGAACATGCCTTAATTCACCTGAGTTTGCATATATAAACAATGGTTATGTTTTTAGTTATAAGGAATGTATGGATATTTTTAAACCCGTTTTCGCAAGTATGTTAAATCAAAAAATTACAATTGTTGATGAAAAATATACATTCCCTGATAATTCAACAGTCTTTTATTCTAACCATTCCAAGTCTTTAACAAATTACAAGGATGGTCATGCCATTCTTCAAGACCCTACTGTTATGTTATTAATATTTAAGAAAATCAATGCTACTTGGAAAATTATTTATGGAGTTGAGTCTTACATTCAGCAAAATGTTAAGAATACCGAAACATCTAAAGACCTCAACCAAATCGAATTAATGAAAAAGTTTGTAGGGACGTGGAAAAGTGAAGCAGGAAAAGACACATCATTTATTTGGGATGGGAAATCCTATGGAGAGGGATTGGATATAAATGTCAGATTTGAAACAAAAGGGAAAATAATAAATGAAGGTAAAGCAGTTTTAGCATATGACAAAAACTCTGATAAGTATATTCAAGCAAGGATAATGAAAACTTCAGGTTCTATACTTGCAGCAATGTGGTTTACCTCAAAAAACACTTGCGAAGGAGTTTTGTACAGTGATATGTCTAATCCAGAAAATGCCAAAATGAAGGCGATATTTGAATTCATTTCTCCTACAAAATTTACTCAAACTGATAAAGTTCCAAATAAGCCAGATGAAGTCTCAACTTTCACATTATTGAGCAAATAATTTGGAGATATTAAAAATAAAAGTGAATGCCCTGAGATTATATATTTCAGGGCATTGTTATTTAACTAACGTATTATGCTACAAGTAAATAATCCTAATTTAACCACACCAGAATATGTTGGATGTAGAACAAGTTGGAGGGATAACTTTCCTCAACCAAGAGAACTTATTCTTTGTTCTAATATATCCCTTCCGCTCCGATAATTTTTTTTATAGGCTATTCTTGTTAAATGTTACAGTTTGTACACTTAGTTATATGGTCTTAAAAAGGCTGTAGATGAGATACATAGGCTAAAATTATTTTTAATAAAATAGGCAAGAAACTGTAACATTCCTCTATATATTTCGTATAAATAGCAAACCGAGATACTCTTCTCAGATAAATCATAATAACTTAATAATTAACACAATGGATAATAGTTTGAATACTATGTCAGGTAAGACTATAGTAACAAAAATATGCATAACATGCCATGAAGAATTGCCAATAGATGAATTTGGCAAAAGACGATGTCGTTCTAGCAAACCTGATGCACACTGGATTTACAGTAGGTATGGTGAATGCAAAGAATGCATGGCTAAACGAAATGCTTACTGGAGGTCCTTAAACCCAGATTACATGAAAAAATGGTACATAAAACACAAACAAAATGAAACTCGATTATAAACACTTTGGTGTAGTGAAATTCTTTAATGTAGGCCGGCTATATGGCTTCATTACAGATGACAAGACGGGCAAGGATTATTTTTGCCACAATAATGGTTTAGCCTGCCATATAAAAAAAGGTGATAAGGTAACATTTGAACTATCAGAATGCTCAAAAGGGGTAGAAGCCGTAAATGTTACTCTGATTAATTCTGACAACCTTACAAATATACTATGCGATGGGAACAATAAACAGACAGAATAAAACAACCTTCGTAAGATGTCTGAAGGATGAACAACATCCCTTCACCAGAATACCAGCAACGCTTTGTTCCTTGAACGGTTATCAGTTAGCAATAATGACACAGATTTTATCAAACAGAGATGACTGGAAAGTAGTTAAAAAGGAGATATGTAAAAGAGTAGGCTTCCCACGGGAAAAATTCAATGACGCTTGGAAGTCACTTATCGACCTGGGATATATATTGGTTAAAAGAATTCTAGGTGGTTATGACTATACCATCTATGAAGATCCTGCTTCCACAAGTACCAGGGATGGTATCTGTGATTCCACAAGTACCACGGGTAGTAGTTGTACCGGTGGTATGCTAACTACTATCAATAATAACTACAATAGGGAAATGACAATGACCGCGGATGGTACTTGTGAGGAGAGCCAATTTAATGAACTCATTGAACTATATCCTGCTACTGGAACAAAACCAGATGGCACCTCCTACAAATTAAAAGGCAACCTGGATAAGTGCAAAAAGGCATATACCGATTATTTAAAAACAAATGTCATGACTCATGACGAAATAATGACCGCTCTTAAAGTCGAATTAAACGATAAACGAATGAATGGTAAGACCAACTTTCAAAAAGGATTATTCAGATGGATTGAAGATAAATCCTTTGAGCACTATCGAGGGAAAAAATTGGAAACTGTTGACATGGGATATGGCACAGAACTGGCATAATGGGATGAAAGCGCAAGCTTTCCTCTACAACGGGCCCCCGAAGGGGAAGTGTCAACCTTATCATGCAGGGTGCTTAAGATGCATCGGCTGAAGCCTCCATAGTATACTACCCCTCCGCACTTCGTTAAGGTTCCCTATGGGAACCAATGCAGAAACAATGGCTTCACTAACACTATTTGGTTCATATAGAAGTGAGAATTGAATATTTGAAAAATAAGGTACATCTGCCTTGAATACCGAAAAATCGTCATTCTAGGCTACGATGATCACATAAACTTCCAGGGTTGGGATTTTTTGATACCTGTTTTCTAAATAATCCACCACTTCACATTTAACGGCGTCCACCATGTGAACTACTATGACTAGAACTTTGTGAACTACTGCGACTAGGACTGTGTGAACTACTGTGAACAGAATTATCCCTGCCGCCATATGAATGCCAGGATTGACTATGATAAGAATTGGCATTAGGATGTGTTGTATTTTCAGTACTTCTTTGATAGGTTTGCCCTTTTGCTCGCTGGTATGAAGACGGTGATGTAAGCCTGTTTAGCCGGTTTCCGCCATTCGGGTTAAAATGATTGTTGGCGTTTCCCATAAAACCATGATTCACAGATCCCATTACTCGGTTTTCAGCAACATTATTTCTATAATAATTGCCATATTGACGGTACAAGTTTGGGTATTGATTGTAGTGGCCACCATTAAAAAACCAATTAGAGAATCCATATCCCGGGAGACCCCATATACTAAAGCGGCCAGCTCCAAAGTATAAACCTGTTTCAAACCAAAAACTTCCTGGATACCAAAGTGGGTATGAATACCATTCGGGATATCCAAACCAATAGGAATAAGGATTAGCATAATAACTCGTATAATCCATATCATTATTTTGTTGTGCAGGCACATCAATATCATTCGTTTTTGCATAATCATTTGCAGCTTGGCCTAGTTCATCCGTAGCTTTTGGGTCATCAGCCATTTGCTCTTTATAAGCTGCTATTTCGTATTGGTTTTGTACGTTCAAACTATCATGAAGGGCTGCCAGGCGGTTATTGAGTTCCTGGGGGTTGCTTTTAAAGTGCTCTCCTAATCGTGTAGAAAGATCAATATTATTCGTCAACAATGTCAAAACATCAGGCATGGTTGACAATTTATGAAAAGCGGCCTTAGTTGGCGCATCAAGATTTTGTATGGTTTTATCAAAATCCTTTTGAGCAGACGTGTTTATATCGTCTAATTTTAGGAGGTCTTTATGCTCAGTGTTGTATAATTTCCAAGCTGCTTCCTGTAAATCAGCATCCTGGTTAGGTAATAATTTATAAACATCTTCTTTATTTTGATTCTTTGGAAGCGAGGCCAGCATGTGCATCAAATCAGGATACCTTGTGAGGGTATAATACAAAACTTGTTTCTTTTGGTCGAACCCATTGATTATATTATGAAATGATTCAATCGTTTGGCTTTGGTCCTTTTGAATTATTGTCAATGTTTTAGGATATTGACATGCCTGTAAAATAGCTTGACGGACTTCTGCATTATATGGGGCAATTGAAGCTGCAATGCCTTTATCGGTTTCAAGCTGGTTTACTTGACCGAAAACAAATATATTGGAGGTTAAAAATAAAGTCATAAATAATAACCTGCCTAAATTTAACAGATTGCTTATCCAAATTGGAAGCAATTTATATGCTTTTAATATTGTTGCCATTTGCTTTAATTTAATTTGTAAATGAATTATTATAAGGTAAAAATAAGCATCGTTTAAAAGTTAAGCATTACATATTTTTAGATATAAATTATATAATTCTCACATTTTATTTATTTTATAATTTTGGTCTTAGGCAGAAACAGTAAAAAAAGTTGGTCAATAGGCTGAGTTCTACAAATCCTTCATCTATTTCATTTGGAGTAATTATAGATTCATTCACAGTTGGCACCTGAATGTTCGGATTTGATTTTAAAATAAAATCTATATCTTCCGGAGTGAACACTTGAGGTGATTTCCGAATTTCAATGTTAGAAAGCACTTTTCGTGTTTTTTTGAGATTAGTTTTAATTAGGTCCATAATTGGATTTTTATTATTTACACTGTACAAACCCATTTTATTAAAAAATGCCCGGAATTCAATTGAATACCAGGCATCATTATAAAGAACAATTAAATTTATGCAATTATTAATTCATTCGCATCATCAAGCACTTTATTTTCAAAACTATCAAGATATATCTGTGTAGTTTTTTCAGAATCGTGACCTAAACCCTCACTTATGACAGCGGTTGGGACACCTGCTCTCTTTGCAATGATTGCCCAGGAATGACGGCTTACATAGGTTGATACAGGAATAGAACATCCTGTCATTTCACCAATTAGCTTGAGCTTCTTATTTGTTAACCTTAAAGCATTTTTATAATCAAGATACTCTTGTCCTTTCCTGTCAATTATTGGGAAAATGAAACTGTTAGGCTCTGTACTATAAAGGTGTTTCTCAATTATCTTTTCAGCCTCAGCAGTCATTTTAATAGAAAACTTCTGCCCTGTTTTTTCCCTGGCATACTGAATCCTTCCCTCAACCAGATCACGATTTTTTAAAAATGCCATATCAATAAAAGACATTCCTCTCATATTAAAACTAAAGAGAAAATAGTCACGGGCTTTATCTAATTCACTTCCCTTCTCTAATTTACATTCTCTTATTTTGACTATATCTTCTTTGGTTAAAGCGCGCTTTGATGTTATTTCATTCTTTATTCTTAAGCCCTTAAATGGATAAAGGGAATCCAGGGCAATTTTATCTTTAATTGCTTGATTATAAATTGCTCTCAAAGTTCGAAGATATACTGAAATAGAATTCAGTTTCTTTTTTTTCTCCAATAGACTTTCTTCAAAATCTTTGATCTTTGATAACACGATAAGATAGTTGGTTAAAAGTCAAATCAACCTCCTTTCGAAATTTTTTTAATGCACTCAATGTAGCCTCGTATACTTTTGAATTTCCAATTTTACCGGTTTTTTCCAGCTTCTTGATTAAATCTTCAGTATACTTAAATACAGTTTTGCTTGATATTTTTGGCTTTAATTTATAAATAACGTCCTCAACAGTATAGGGGTCTCCTTTCTCATCAAGTTCAATTATTACATTATTTGCCTCATATATTTTCTTTTGCAATAAAAGGTTAAGATCTTTATAATTTGGATGGGTTTTATTTGGTTTATTATTTTCTTCATCCCATTGAGTTGTAGTTGAAGAATGTCCGAGTGACATTAATTTCCTTTTTCTATCTTTTATTATTTGAAGCACGATTGGATTAGATCCATCATTTAATTTATTATGCGTAAAGAGTAATATTTTTGCAGATTCCATAATAAATTATTTAAAATTATTAAAGGCCGGTTGCAACATGGTTGCAACATTTATTTCATAAAGGTACTTTTCATTGCTCTAATTTGCAAATGATAATATGCTTATATACAATGATTACAAGCAGTTCGAGGAAATTGAAAGAAAACGGATGAATTGAAAATACTGCTTGACAGGCAAGAGGTCACTGGTTCGATTCCAGTACGCCCCACAAAAAAATAAGCGCAAACAGACATATATTAACTGAATGCGCTTATCTCTTTAAATGGTTAGCAATCGATATCTATAATAAACGCCTCCTATATCCTTCGGTAAGCAAGTCCCCAAAGGCTTTTTTGAGAGCTCTCTGTAAGTAGGCTACTCCTAACTAATGCTTAGTCAAGATAGCCCTCTTATTTTGTTGTAATCGTACAGTCAATTACACCTTCTGTTATACTGAGGCTTGAGTTATCAATAGGTTTGAAAACAGTCGCAGAAAATGTACCTTTGATAGATGTTGATGTCACCGAAGTAATATTTACGGTACAGCTTGAACCAGATGTTATTGCTGTAGATGTATATGGAGTGACGTTTTTATCAACAAAAGAAACAGAAGAAATTTTTTCAGCAGAGGATGCTGTATAAGTACCAGTAGTTATTGCTGATGTAGCAGTATAACACGTTACTATTATCGATCCATTAGTTTTTACATCTGCTGTTGATGTTTGAATTGTTATGCTGGTTGACGCTGCAATGACTTTTGAAATTGAACATGAATAATTAATTCCGCCTGCTGTAAACGTAATTGTACCGGAAGCATTGTAAGTTCCATCTGTAGGAACATTATTGCTAGTGTTTGATACATTATTGTTGTTTGTGGCTGTTGTTACATTCTTAGTAGTGTCTGATGTAGTTTTATGATTCTTTTGACCACAACTACAAACTATTATTCCAACTGTAATCAACACGCTGATAAATAGAGTTTTTTTCATAATTCTAATTTTTAAGTTATCGATTAAGAAAATAAAATTAATGGGAAAATGTATTTAAAACAAATATAATTTTCAGTATTTTTTATTTAATTTGAATTGACAGTTTGTCCTTTTATCAAGCCATGTCGGCGGACGCTGTAATTGCACCTAACGGGAGTCTGTCTTATAACCTATATCGATTTTTCATTTAAAATAGATTTACGATCCCTGCCAGTATAATTTGTTGCCGTCTATTCCGGGCTGATGAAAGTAATTAATTAACCGACCAATTTATATACTGCTTTTTATTTTGTCAAGACGGGAGCCATCAATCATTTGAGTTAATCTTCTATTTTGATATTGGATTCAATAATTGTTCCCTTAAGAAGGTTAGAATTTTTGTACGTCTGGGTTCGACTGACCACTCAGAATGTCCACCATCATATGCTACGTGTTCATAGTGAAAAAGGAAGTTATTCTCATGCAGACGATTCATTATCTGCTCGGACATTAAAGTTGACGGCCAAACTTGATCGTGCGTAAAAGAAACTAAGAGGATAGGGCCCTGGATTTTCTCGACGGGTATTTCCGACATCTTTACACGCTGGGTATTCTTCAATGCTTTTTCGAACATACTGGTTCTCTTGCCTGATATCATCCCTCGGATTGTGGTCCAAGAAAATGGTACTGTTACAAATGATAGTTCTTTTCCATTTTCACTCCAGGCAGAATGTTGGCCCCTCAGAGCGTCCAGAAAACCTGTCGGGGGTCCTGGGAAAACAACCGAACTCGGATCAATTGCTACAATACCTTTAACTTCTGGATATCGACTTCCTAAAAGTAATGCCAACTCTGCCCCACGAGAAACGCCAACCAATCCGTAATCGTTTGGGATCACCTGTTTCTCTTGTAATGATAACCAATGAAAGGCTTTGGAGAAATACTCCAATGGAATACTCCTAAGATTAATAGGGAGATTGTCTGTTCCGAAGTATGGTAGTGACAAAACACAGAATCCATGTTTTATAAGTTCTTGAATAAATTCGGGGTGATAACTCCAATATCTGCCTCCTTCTGACCCTCCCAACAAAACCAAAGCCATTTGGGGTTTAGTGGATGTCCCATGGAAGAAATCGGCATCCAATCCATTTATTGTGACAGACTCCAGGATAACGCCATTTGGAGCTTTTTCGGGACGAACTGATATGAGTGAGGGTTCAGTTTTGCTGCATTGAGTCAGAAGCAAGAAAGAAAGACATAAAGTAACTACAACTGCACTCAGTTTCTTCTGTTTCACTAAATACACCAAGAGGTTCGACTCAGTTATTAAGGACCTGACATCATTATCACATAAAATAGTTCCATTTCCAGGATAACCGTGAAATTCCTTATTTGTACTTTTGGTATTTATCATAGTAGTTTGTCTGTTTGGTAGTCAATGGGTTGCACACAACGACCTGGTGGTTTAGTTCGTTGCTATCAGCTTTGAGATAGTGCTTTTCAAAGCAACGTCCGAGCTGTAAGTTGGCTTTTTATTTTGGGGTCAGGTTATGTTGGATTTTGTATTTATTTTAGCCTATAGTCATAAGGGAGGAGATCGCCAATCCGTTGTTGTGCCATTTGCCCTATAACTTTTACACCTGAGCCATCGAAATAGCCTGAACTGTCAAAGAAAACAGGATCTTTAGTTTTAAATAGTTCTATCAAACTATTTGGGGAGTTTGATAAGTAATAGATACTAAGATTGCCTTTGTATGAGAGATATTTTTTAAAACCAGATCTTTCAATCACAATATCTTCATAATTGAGAATTTGATCTTCTGAATTCCTGATAGTAAAACCATTCGATTTCAATTTATTTGCCCAGAGTGAAACGAAAAAGTGGCTTCGCGATCCAAGATATGCAATCTTCCTTCTCTTTTCAAAGAACTTTTTATTGGTTATCTCAGAAGTCAGATCTTCATTGAAAATAGCGCTACCCTTATAAAGAAAGGATTTGCTTTTTCTATAATATTCAAACTTATCCAGATAATAAGTGATCTTGTATCCTAATGCATTATTGACAATTAAAATCGGTTTTGAGGCAAAAGTTTTTAAAGTATCATGCGAAGTACCATTTTTAAATGTTATATCACCTTCGTTCATTATAACACAATTTTGTCCATTATAACTTGATCCAAGAAATTGGTCCCGGAATAGTTTTAAATTTGCTTTTCTTTCTTTTACAGTTGATTTAGCTACAACAAAAACTTCATTCAATTCAAACGTCTTTGGCGTCAGATAAACTTCTAATGGTTTTTCCCTTGAAAAATCTTTAAGAGTAACTGAATTGTATCCTAATGCACTAATTGTTAATGGAAGTGAACCATATTTTGTAACGTCTAATTCAAAATTTCCATTTTGATCTGAATTAGTTCCGACAGATGTTCCATTAATGTAAATTGAAGCAAAATTTATTTTTAAATCGTTAGACTTGTCGAGAATGGTCCCTTTAATTATTTGAGTGTAACCAACTTGAAAATGACTGACTAATAGCAGGAACAGAACAATACGTTTCATTATGACAGATTAAAGCTGTTTCATTTATCTGACTTCGTATTCAGCCTTTCCGGTTACCGGAATGCCGGTTGTCGTAATACCTTCAGCTATAATTCTGATTAATGATGAATTATCACCATTAAAATAATTCAGAATTACTTCGTTTGTACCCTCCAGGTTTATATCAGGATTCCAATAAAGCGTTGACCTCAGATCAGGATTAAGATCAGAATTTGAACCTTGCAAATGTTGTGGAGAATAAAAAATTCGTGAAGCACTATACCCTGAAATCTTGAGCTTTGCCGAGTATTCCACAGGTTTATAATCATCCGGTACTCCCCCCGCTTTTGTAATCAGGTTGATAACTCCACAACCACCTCGAAGCCCATAAATAGTTGTCGAAGCAGTAAGTTTTAGTACATCTATTCTTTCGATTAGTGATATTGGTATCCATCTCAATTCATCAAAGGAGACTGGATTGCCATCAATCAGTAGAAGAGGATTCGGATCGCCGTTTATGGTTGATAATCCACGAAAATAGATATAATAATTCCCGTCCCTAGGTCCAACTACCTCGACTCCCGAAAATTTACCTTTCATGAGCTCAGGCAGATTTGTATAGCCTTCCATATGGTCCGTAATTATCATTTCAGCGTCAGGCGTACCGTATTTTAATCTGCTACTCTCAATTTTAATCGTTTGAGGATCTTTATGCCTTTCATATATTATATGTACCTCTCCTATACTGATAGTATCAGAGAGTTTGTATTTTTTTCTTATCGCCTCATTAATTATATAATAGGATCTTAGCTTACTCTGATTGAAATTGACCGAAGTTGAGACCACTGATAGACTATCACGTACTTTTGCCGGATTGTAAGCTACAGAATCTATAAACAGAGTGCCCTTCATGCGATCTTTTTGATCAATTCCGCTTGCAACTATTCTAGCCTCTCCGATCAGGTCAACGCCAGATAACTTAAATCTCCCGATTGAGTCTACTGGTATTGTTGTCAAAATATTTTTGTTTGTTCCGAATATTCCAATACTGACCCTTGAACCATCGATCGGTTTGTTTTTATACAATTTTGTCAATCTCCCGGATATAGTAAACCCATTCTCCGGAGGAAAATAAGTCGTATCGTATTTCCAGGCGAAATCGCGCCATCCTTGTGTACGAAGCAGAAGATCCAGATCTCTGAATCTGTCAGGATTTGATGGATCGAAATAATATGATGGATCCTCAACAAATCCACGAACATCTGACTCCAAAAGAAACCATGATGATATGGTCC
>Ga0224521_1000025_pt1 | contig 65595 bp, 50 predicted proteins | sample CFST0metaG_FD_182731 | JGI IMG/M metagenome (GOLD analysis project Ga0224521, IMG submission 182731) | Peat soil microbial communities from Stordalen Mire, Sweden - C.F.S.T0 | ecosystem: Environmental > Terrestrial > Soil > Wetlands > Peat | place: Sweden: Norrbotten County, Stordalen Mire... | reverse complement strand
TAGTAAATGAATTGGTTCCGCTTATAATATCTTTTTCAATTTCATATAGTTTTATCCCTGAGACATTGGAGATGGATACCTCAATCTTGTCATCAACCGGTGAGTTAACATTGATTGTAAGATTATTGCCGAATGGATTTGGAAATACACTTAATGTTTCATTGATTTTTGTGTTTTCTATTTTGGCAGTTATTGTGTCATTAAAAGGATAATCGTCTCTGTTATTAAACCCATATGTAACGATCTTGTATATTCCGTATTTTGAAAGATCAGCTTTTACCAGGAATGATACTGTTACCGTATCACCGTAAGGAATAACCTTTGTATTAAAATACTGTTCAACAGCTGGATAATTGTCATTTATCTGGTATTCCAGGTTGAATCCGTTTAAAGTATCCTTACCTACATTCAGAACCTTTACTCCAATGTTTTCCAGTCCATATTGTCCATTGTCTGAGGGCACAACAACTCTTGCTACCTGAAGGTCCCTTTGAATATAGGTTAATGGACTTGACTGGGTAAAATCTATCATATCGATCCATGCGCAATCAGAGCCCTTTGAAATTGATGAATCTTTTGCATAGGTCCATTCCATTTTATTGAGTCCCGCTGAGACAGGAAAAGCAGTCTGGGTCCATGGAACTTCACCCGACTTCTTAAGCACTTCCACCCCGTTTAGTTTGAATGAAAGAAAATCATAATTTGGTTCTGATGAAACACTGTAAAAGAACTTTACAGAATCATCGCTGGCGTAGATGGTCCTTATAACCAGTGATGTTGATCCGTTATTAGAAATTGCCCCTGATCTGGCAGAAAGATTGCCGTCGTAAGATTTGGTTGAATCGATAATCCACGGTATAGGACTTATATTGATCCACGGGAAAATATTAAAAGATGATGATTCAAAACTCTCCCTCACTTTTCCGACTCTGAAGGCGAAATCCTTGTCCACAATATATGGGCTGCAATCAAGAATTGATGAAACTGATATAAGGCTGCCAATGGGAGCTGTCTCTGAAAGCTTCACCATTACAGGAATATCTGTGATCTGTCCGAACTGCAGTGCTCCTGACTTAACACTCGGTTGCACAAGAGATAAATCGTTGTCAGAACTGGAAATATTAAATTGTCCATTTATGTTGCTGCTTCCCTGGTTGCGAACCTTGAAAACCAGGTTGAATGTCTCTCCCGGATCAGGAATGAAATCACCGTTTCCTATAATTTTATCATCAACTATGCAATTGATAATCTGAAGATCCGGAGCATGAAGACAGATATCAATTGAATAGTGTTTCTCAGATAGCTGATCTTTTAATATAAGATTAAATGTAACCACCGATAAATCGGGTACATCATTGGAAATAGATATGCCAAGGCTATTCGAAAGTACCATATCAGATTGTGCAGGCAATGTTCCAATATATGCGGAGTCGCCAGTAATTGTTACCAGATCTGATGATGAAGAGATTTTTGCATAGAGATTATGAGCGTCGGTGAGTCCGAGGTTGCTGATTTTAAGTTTCAGGAATATTGATTCTCCATAATCAGCAAGGTTATTATTATTGCCCTTGCTATCGTCTATATTGCTGGCCGAAAGATTTATAAATTCTTTTCTGATATTTGAGATATGAATTGTCTTAATCACAGGGACTTTGTTCTGACCTGTTATGACAACAAGGCATGAATCATTTGAACGCCCGGGCATATTAAGCACAACAGTACCTGAGTTGCTTGCAAACGAGGCATCCCAAAGCGTATCAAAATGTGACACGGCTATATATGCAAAAGGATCAACATTCAGCGATAGTGATTTGATGCCATTTGGCAGAGTATCAGGTAATGAAACATTAAATGACCCCGGAGTTCCAAGGATTGGAATAAGACTAGGATCGCCCACGACATTATATGTTTCCCAATAATACTTTTTCCATTTTGAAGTGCTGGCGCTAACTGCCATATTTCCTGCATAATTAATCTGACCAAGTGTAAAATACCAGTCTGCAGGCGATTCACCATGAGTATGGAACATCCTGTCGTAGGCGCCGAGAGATGATCCATCATATGTTGGATTGGCAGATATAATTCCTGGACCAACAGCCCAGTAATAATCTTCATCAAAGTATGAATCATTTGAGCATCCTATGAACCCAATTGCTCCTTTACCGTCTGTTAGCATCATCCTGTTTCCAAATGAAGTCGGGAGGTTAAACTGTGCTGTCCTGCAGGCGTTGCTTATTACAAAAGGATACATGTTTTTGTTTTTAAATGACTGAATATCCGGTGTTTTAATATTAACATGCAACCATCCGTCTGCTTCACCATGACCAGTATAATTTATAAAGGAAACGCCATTATTTATTAGTTTAATTATAGAATCTTTTGCCGTATAGGAATCGGGACAGTTAAAGTGAAATTCGTTTATTCTGTTTGCTTTTGTCAGATAATTTGTAACTGCATAATTTACCTGGCCATTCATATAAATGGCATTGCTTTCATCATAACCTGCGCTAACAAGTGCCCTCGAATAAAATTTATTAGTATCGGCAAATTGAAACTTCTCATACTGAATGATTTTTGTAATGGCAGTTTTTACTTCATTGGTATCTGCAACAGGCAGCCTTCCGATAAACATTTCAGGAATATAGTCACCATTACCATCAAATTCTCCATAATACAAATCTGTTATGTTCCCGGAACTACCTGAACCATAATAGGGAATTCTGTTTACATCTCCGATTATGAGCAGATATTCGGGCGGAGGATCGCTTTCTGTAGAAGAATTATAAATACTGTTGAGGGTATCCTTTATTTGCATATAATCGTTCCCGACCAATCCGGTTCCTTTGTAGATAACAATAAGCTTAAACCCCTTCTGCGTTTTCCATTTAAAAAACGGCTGAAGTTGTTTCTTAAATGCAACATCAGTTACAATGACCATTTTAACAGGTTTGCTTGAAAAGCCTGGTATTACCTGTCCGGGATTGTAATTCAGGACTCCCTTATTAAGCGTTTCATCCATGGATCCCGGTTGGGCAGCAAGAGCTTTGGAAGCGATATTGACATAATTTGAAAATGTTATCTCAATTCTCATCGATGTGATGATCTCCAGTGAGTTCGAAAGCGGATTATATCTTACGGGTGAGACATAAAGGTTTGCGATTTTATTGTTCCTTACAGTGCCAAGAGGTTCAATTTTCACAGTATCGGAGGAAATAATACCTCTTGTGGCATAGGCAGATTTGTCAATTTTGAAAACTGGTTTTACCTGCTGATTTTCCTTTGTTTCACTTTCCTGGGCTGGAAAAAGGAGTCCGGTAATTTTCTTCGTTGCCGGGTTTAATTTTGATGTTCTGACATCTGATATTTTTACTCTGTACCCTGATCCTCCTGGAATTGAGATCAGCCGGCAAAAGACCGGAAGCTCAGGTTTCCCCGGGTCAGATGAAGGAATATGACCGGGAATAGATATACGATAAAATGATCCGGCATCGTTTGTTATACTTTCAATGTTGATCTCAGATATTGAATAGTTTATGATGATTGATTGTCCTCCGTTTATGACATCAGTTTTCTGCAAATTACCATTTAGAGGAAATTTGTAACTTCTTCCTGTCTGTCCGCTGGCTGATGCTGCAAAAACCAGAAAAACTGCTAATAAGGTAGCCTGTTTATCTTTCCCTAAACGCATCAATTTTAATAAATTAACACCTTGACCTAAATTCTGGAGGCAAGTTATTAAAAAATCAATATATTATGAATTTGGCAGAAAGATATTATATGAATAATATAAGAGGTAGTGAGTATTTTTTGAATTATTTCTAATCATTGTGTATTGTCTGACATTTAAATTTAATGATATGAGGAACTGCAAACTGGATACATTTAAGAAAGCATTTATAATACTAATTTTTACAGCTATGATAATTCCTGGTTTTTCTCAGGATCCACTAATTAAGGAGTTTATTGAAAGGTTCCCCAAGTTGTTAACCTGAGGAACCGGGGGAGTTTTTAAAGACCTGAATCAGTATGATGGAATGATTCCGATAGGTCGAACTCTGAGAGCTGTTGTAAATCCCAGCAATCATCACACGTGTTTGCACTTTCCGACGAAATAAAACCTTCCGCGATTAAATCTAGAGTTTCATCACATGGCGTAAAGAACTCATGGCAGTACCTGCATTGTAAATTCATGGCTTAAGATTATAAGAGTCCGTTGTCGCTGAATGAGTAATAGCTTTCCGAAGTAAGAATCAAGTGGTCTAAAAGCTGGATATCCATAAGATTCCCGGCTTCTTTGATCTTCTGAGTTAGTTTAATGTCACTCTCACTTGGGTTTAGATTTCCGCTCGGATGACAGTGGCAAATAATTAGTCCTGAGGCGTTTGCCTTAATAGCTGCTTGGAAAATGATTCTAATGTCAGCGATACTGCCACTTATTCCCCTCTTCGACACCACCATGATTCCAAGGACTGAATTTGAGCGATTCATTAATAGAATCTTGAACTCTTCCACATGTTCTATAGTGTCTGGATTCCAGGTTTCATTGAAATAGTTGTAGGCATCCTTACTGCAGGTTACCTTTGGTCTTTCAGAGGCTTTGACCTTCGATTTATAAGATAAGGTCACCTCAGCAATTGTAAATAATTGTTGATTATTCATAATAATAAAGTGATTTATTGATTAATAAAAATGAAAAAGCCCGGTCGACTGACCAGGCTGATAGTTTTAAACAAAAAAAATCTCATGAAGTAATCATGAGATATAAGCGGAGCCGTTTTGCGAGATCCATCCATCATCCGCAAAAGAAAGTGGTCGTAACCGAGCGACAAAGGCAAGGTTTATGAAATAACCTTTAGCCGCGACCTTGACGTGTCACGAGGTTTTACTTCCGTAAAGACCACGCTTTGCGAATGATGATGGATGGCGCAGGCTCGCTCTACCCAAGTGAGGTTGCGGTGGCCCGGAATACCTTGGATTGAATTGACTCTTCATGACGGGCAAAGGAAGCGACCGAACACCGAATTACCTGGATAAATCAAAATTATAGCGTCCCTTGCTCTTCAAGCCATTTCCTCACTCTCTCATGCTCTGCCTGATATTTTGCTTCAATGTCCTTGGCAATCTGCTGAAACTCTGGTTCATTTCTGATGCTGTTGAATAAAGGGTCTTTTTTCATACACGTTACCATCCATAATGGTACCCTTTGAATTTGATTAAGAATTCTTAAATTTTTAAACGCTTTATCTTTATCTCCTATAGGAGCGTATGCACTTGCAAGATCATAATATTCATATAATTTTTGTCCCCATCCACGCTTCAATTCAATCACGCTGTTACAATTTTTTATTTGTTCATTGAAATAATTTTCAGCTTCTGCTTTATATCCATTTTGCAAGTAAACATATCCTATACTTGCCATTTCGTTTATACCTATTTCTCCCTTATTCAATATTTTTAATTCCTTTCTATAATATTTTAATGATTCTTCATATTTACCAAGCCATGCGTAACCCTTTCCTAACATATCCAATACGTTAAAATTGGTTGAATCTATCGCATGACATTTCTCTGAAAATTCAATGGATTTATTGAAATTTTCAAGCCAGAATTCAATCCCAGCTAAATTAAGATAATATGACAATGAATCACCATCCAATTTAAATTTGTCCTGAATACATTGTTTTGCTTTATCAGGAAATCCAGCACTATGATATGCCCAACCAATTTCTCCTAATAAATCAGGTAATTCTGCTCCAAGATTAATGGATGCAGCTTTTTGAAGATAATAAATATTATTAACAAGGTCGGTACTCCAATAGAAGTTCCCTTTTTCAGCATATGCACTCCAATCATTTGGGTTGAGTTTTATGGCTTTATCAAATTCTTCAATAGCCTGTTCTGGTTTCCCGATTTCACTATAATAGTTCCCCCTTAAAGTATATGCTTCTGATAATTGATTATTAAAGGAAAGAGCAATATTTGTAAGGATAAGAACAGAATCCCCGAAATTCTTTGAGAGATATTCTTTTTCCTTTAAATAATGCTTGTACCAATATACCCTTGCCAGACCTGAATATGCCAGAGCGAACGTAGAATCATATTTCAATGCTTTATGATAGAGTTCTTCAGCTTTTTGCAGCGAAGCCTTGTTTCCATTAATCCAATATTTTGTCTCTTCTTCTCTTCCCTGCTGATAAAAATCATAAGCCGTCAGGTTGGTAGTCGGTATTTTATTAATGAGTTGTTTTTCTTTAGGAGTAATAATTGTTTTCAGTTCTGCCGCTATTGACTGTGCAATTTCACTTTGTATACTAATAATATCACTTGTCTCCCTTATTTCACGATCATATGATTTACCCCATAAATGTTTTTCGTTATTAGCAACAATTAATTGTACCCGAAGAACGAACTTGTTGCCATATTTTTGTCCGCTTCCTTCAACGATATAATTCACATTCAGTCTTTTTGCTATTTCAGGCGTAGATTTGGTAGTATTGTTTCTGAATTGTTCAACTGAATTTCGAGAAAGAACTCTGCTGAAATCACTGATCTTTTGAAGGTTATTGAGTATCTCTTCCATGACACCATTCAGGAAGTAGGTCGTAGAATCATTAGGACTGTCATTTCTAAAAGGTAATACTGCAATTGATTTTTCAAGCTGTACTTTAGGTTTAGATAGGGTTGGAATTAAGAAATACCCAATCATAATCAGTGCAAGAACAACGACAGTTGCAATGATAATTTTTATTTTATTGTTTTTCTTAGGTACTGATATTGGTTTAAAAACTTCCTTTGGTACTTCTTCTTTTTGTGGGGTATGCTGCCCAATAGCAGTTATAATCTCTTTTATTGAATTAGCAACTTTATTTATTTGATCACGATAATATGTCTTGTTTAGATTGTCCTGCGGGTGATCTTCATTGACTCTTAAGGGTCTGTTAACTCCTGCTGATTTTTAGATAAAGTCAACACTACGAAGCACTCCGCCCAGTACGGATTCACATAATTTTATATCATTAGTGTCCAAATCATATATCCGAACAGGCAATACTCTGTTTGCAACATTACCGTTCGGCAGTTTTATCTTTAATCCAAACTGATCATGTGAAGCCAGTTCCACAAACGCTTTGAACTCATGCTCCCATGCAAAAGATTTGGGATCACAATATGTGCGGGAAATTATTGGGATAAAGATGAGACACTTCAGTTTATCTTTCAATGAAGCATCAACATCATGTGTCTCCAATAGACCATCATGAGGATTAATATCAAAATAAACACTGATCTCTTCCTTAAAGGTGGATTCAAGTTCTCCTTTCAGATTATCAACAAACTCCGTTACCCAGCCATCATGCTTGTTGTCTTTCTGACGATAGCTGATGAATATGTCGTATTCGTAACCTAGAATGAGACTTGCCATTATAGTTGTCAGTTGTTTTTATGTCTTTATTTTTGCCCTGCAACAGCCTTCTTTGCTGCTTCGAGGTGAAGGAATATACCGTGGGAATATATAGGTTTTAAACTATCTGCTCTTTGAATTACCTTTAGTGCTTCCTGATATTTACCCTGTTTATATAATCCCCATCCTTTAGTGTCCAGTATTTGCCAACTATCAGGAATTAATTTTAAAGCCTTATCAACGAGTTCTAAACCTTCATGGACATTCCGATCCTTATCAACCAGTAACCATGCAAGACTATTCAGTCTATCCGGATTATTAGGCTCATAAGATAACGCTTGCCTAAGATACTGTTCTGATTTATCAAAATAGCTTGCCTCAAAATACATCAAGCCAATACTTGCATTAATATCTGCTTCAGATGTTGGATTTTCAGCAAGGATTGATTTATATTTTTCGATAAATTTATTTGCTGCAATCGTATCTCCTTCATTTAATGATAAGATAGCTTGCCTATTAATTAGATAAAGATTATCGGGAAAATCTTGTTCTGCTTTTTTATATAGTTCTTTCTCTTTTTTATACAGACCTGCTTTATGATATGCTGTCCCAAGCCAAGTATAATTAAAAACCCACATAGGTTTTGAATCCCATTTATTGTATATTTCAAGTGCCTTTTCAAATTCAGGAATTGCTTTCTCATATTGATATAGGTCTTCTATATAAGCACGACCTATTGAATAATAAATTAGTGGCGATTGATCATCAATTTCCTGAAGCTGCCTTAAGCATTTAATCGTTTCGTGTGGTGTCTCAAAGAACAAAGAATATATCGAATTTGTCCAGAGTTTAATTTGCATGGGCATCTGATCCCTTTTTTTATAAACCTTGATACACCATTTTTTACCTTCATCGATCAATCCTAGATTCCAATATGCTGATGCAAGTCTTAAAGCCGCAAAATAAAAGTTTGAATCAATAGCGATTGCATGTAAGAAAAACTTTGCAGCGGTGGACATATCATTTTTGCTATAAGCATTATTTCCACAAATAAAATACCTATATGCTTCGGGAGAATTGGTAGATGCAAACTGCTGGAAATCGAGAGATAAATCTTTCTTTAATTTTGATATAATAAGATAATCCTTGATCCTGCAAGAGAGAGTATCAATTGTTGGCATGATCTTTTCAGTTGTTCCATCTATCTGAAAAGATTTAAACACCTCTTCTGTTTTTGAGTTAATCAGTTGAGCATTTATACGTATTATAGTTCCTTCTTTGGTGATATTACCTCGTATAAAAAGACTTGCTTCCAGCTTTTGCGAGATTTTACTTGCAACAGAAGGTGTGATTGATGCATAATTTGTAAGACCCTTGACCTGTATCAGATTGTTTATTGATTCAGTTTGTCTTACTTTTAGCTCCTCAGAATTGGTAAGGGAGGTGATCAAATTAACCTGAATCCCATCCTGCCATACATTCCAAAGAGTATCATTAGTTAAATTCTGAAATGGCATTACTGCTACGGAAATTTTCTCACCTGATGACCTTAGTTTTTCAAGTGTGTCACGTTTGAATATCTTCGGATAAGCAAATACTACTATAATTATTATTGCTAAAATTGCAACTCCTGAAATCAGCTTACGCTTATTTAATTTTGCAGGTTTAACCTGTTGTTCCTTTCTTTCTTCTTTCTTGCCTTCATTTACTGGCTCTTTTGCTGATGGAGTCTTTTCTTTCGCTGTTATAGTTGGTTCTGCCTTCAATCCCGAAATAATTTCATCAATAGCATTAGCTACCTTATTGATCTGGTTTCGGTAATTGGTTTTATTTGCGTTCCTTTCCTCAGAATCCTTTGGTGTAATAGGTCTGTTTACTCCTGATTCTTTATATATAAATTCAATTGCTCTTAAATATCCTCCTAATTCACCTTCGACCACCTTCCTGTCTTCAGCGTTCAGGTCATGTATCTGAACAGGAAGCACCCGGCTTGCGATATTTCCTCCTAGTAATCTTATTTTCAATCCAAATTGATCCTTTGATGCTAGTTCAATAAAAGTCTTGAACTCATGTTCCCAGGCAAAAGATTTGGGATCACAATATGTTCGTGAAATAATTGGGATGAAGATTAAACACTTGAGCTTATCTTTAAGAGAAGCATCTACATCATGGGTTTCAAGAAGGCCATCATGTGGATTCTCATCGAAGTAAATAGAAATATCTTCTTTGAAAGTTGACTCAAGTTCTCCCTTCAGGTTATCAACAAATTCAGTTACCCAACCATCATGTTTGTTATCTTTTTGGCGATAGCTGATGAAGATGTCGTATTCGTATCCGGGGATGAGGCTTGCCATGATAATAATTCATTCTGTTAAAGTTAAGAAAGACAATGATACAAGCCAAATAAAAAACCATCCACCAAAATCTTTTCAGACCTGATGGATGGACTTAGCACTGTTGGTTTTCAGTGGTTCTTGATTACTTAAAGTCGATGTGAACCATCTCAGAACAACAATAAAGAAAATGCAGCATGACTCGACTCCAAAAAAAACCACTCAACCCAAAAGAGAGATGAGTGGCGAATCCTGGCGTGCGGTTTTTGGGGACCTTTAACCTGGAATGAAGGATAAACTTGTCTGATTTTAATCTCGGGGATATCAATCAAATTCAAGATCGTTCTCAGCAATATCAGCGTGCAATCTGTGCCCTTCAAAGCAACGAGTGATAATTTATATCCAATCGAGTTTAAACTGGCTCTAATGGCTCGCTATGACGTTCTCTACGTGCCGGGAATTTAGCCGGTTTTGCAGCACATTATACCTTTATTAACTTCTTCGCTTTTGGGTTTCTTTGCCTTCAATTCTCCGAAGGTAACAAAGCAATCCCCTGGATCACGTACAGTTTTATATAGTCCAACGGAAAATCAGAAAACTCGATTACTTGACTTATTAAAGGCTTCAGATTTGAATCCTCACGGGCATTGCAGTGAGTTCTTATGAAGTCACATCCGTCAGTTAGGAGAATGGGAGACTTTCCAGGAAAAAGGTGCTTGTGATAAAATTCTGTGCCTGTGAATTGTCTGAGAGCTCTTTTTATTTCATATGTATTCATGATTTAAATATTTAATAATGAATAAGGCTGCTAGGTACATCAAATACCTAGCAGCCCGTGAATCTTGATTCTGATAATTTAAGCTAAAACAGTTTCAGCTTTCTCCTTTTCCGGAAAGTATTGAAACTTTTCCGAAATTTTTACCTTCTTTCCATTTGGAAGCTTCACTTCAAAAGGAGCACACGCAACTTTCTCAATTGAACCCGGAAGAGTTTGCCCAATGAGAGATTTTGCTAAAACATCGTCTAGCGCACATGGGATTGTTGTTTTGCGAGCCGAAACGCAGGGACGCGAGGTTGCTTTTGACTGAAGTACGATTGCATTTCCTTGAAGGACCAGGACCGTATAAGATTCGTTCGTCTTCAAGTTTGTTTTTCTTTCAAGACCTGTAATTGTGACACACATTTTACATTAGATTAGTTAAACACTGAATTAATTACTCTGCAGCACATTGGACTGCAGTTTTAGTAATAATTGGTCCTTGGTTTTTGAATATTTCGGCATTGATGAAAACTCAAAGAAGGGGTGTGTGGGGTATGCCCTTTTCATTCCAGAAAAATAGCTTTCCCCAGAGAGAGGCGGCTGGGATAAAATTATAAGGGGTGGGCTCTTCCACGAATGGGTATAAGTATTACAAAAAAGCTACCCCCCCATAAAAAAATCTGAAAAATTGGGGCTTATTCATACACGGTCATTTTTCAGCTTCCGGAGGTAAAATTAAGCCGGCGTCAATGGAGATAAATCATTTTCATACGAGTATGTATATAGTTATATACATAATTATATATGTACAAGATTCTAAAAAAGCTGGGCTCACTTCTACTCGGCCTTTTATCCTTATATAAAAGGATGACAGAAAAAACATAAATAGATACTATTCTATTGTTTCTTCTTCCCAAGTATTTCAATCATTCGTTCTCCATGAATCTTTTTCGTGCGAAATGTCAATGCATCCTTTATGTCATAAAGCTTTGGTATTCTTTCAATATTATGGCTGCTGTATATCTCTTGAAGCATTTCATTAACCTCTCTAAATGCATATGAGCTACCAACGGAGAATTGATGTTTGATATCCATCATTACCAGCGCATGCTTATCATTATGCTTATCAACCATGCATTTTGCATAAGAGAAATCTTTCCACGCCTTTTTATAATATTTGTAAGAATCTTCGATAACCTTGATCCATTCCTCCCTTGTGGAATATACTCCCCAATCAATCTCTCCGTCACAATTGTTCTCTGTAAAATAATCAACCAGATTTGTATAAGAGACTTCGCGTGGAAGAATAATTTGCTCACCTGAAATACCTTCTCCAACCTTGCTCTTGATATCAAATCCTTTCAGGTATTGATTCCTGGTTTCAATTATAAAGTATTTGTCAGAATTAAAAGCTTGTTCATTTATTTGATACTCTCCGTCCTGAAATAAGGTATATGTTTTAAAATCCGCATCACACATAAATGATTCCTCTTGACCTATACTTTTTAAAAAATGATAATGCGGGATATTAAGCTCGATCTTTTTCCTGACGCCATCAATTATTTTTAAGAGGGCTTCTTCATTTTGACTGAAGATTGACTGATTGTAGATGTAAATATAGCTGCCATAATTTGGGTTGTTCTTATTTCTCTGCCTCGATATTGCCTGTTTCAAATCAGTAAGCATATCAATCATTTGCCAGTTTCTCCCGGTGTTACTTACAATGATTGTCATGGCATCCTCGTCCATCAAATCTATTCCACAGAATCCGGATGAAGTAATAAAAAGGAATTTTGGGAGGTTACCTCTTTCATATCTGTTTATGCCGGATATCTTAATATCATTTTTAAGGCTGTCACCACATATAATGCCACATTCATTTTTGTTCAGACCGGACTCCTTTATGATTTTAGTTATCTGGGTGACAGTATTTACAAAAACTATTACTTTACTGAATGTCTTACCTGCTACAGTAATCGCGCTGTCTGAATTAAGTGGCATAAGAAATTCATTACACAATGCTTTAAATGGATAGGTCCTCTCGCATAAGATTGGAGATGCCTTAATTGTATTGCTCCAGATTATCTTGACTTGATCCATTTCACTTAACCAGGAAGGCATATATTGCAAAGGAATTGGCGTAGCACTAATAAAACTGACGGTATCCTTATATTCATTTGCAATCTCAAATAGTGTAGCAATTGCTTCAGGTCTCTGCTTGGTGGCAGAGAGAAGCATGTTCGACTCATCTATAATTAAATGGCAACCCGGAAGCAGATGCTTTACTTTCCGGAGACTGTCATAAGTACAGATGATCTTTGTAACAGGGGAGCTGTTAACGTAATCATCAATCTCCATTGTACTCGTATCGCCCCATACTGGCAGGACAGTATTATTGCTTCGTTCATTTGGATATTGATCAGCTTTGTTAATCGCCAGGTAAATCGTTGGCACCGCAAGTACCACGTTCTTATTATTCTCCAAGGCAACTGTAGTCATGCCACATGCGCAAATACTTTTATCTATATATCCTGAAGGAATAACGCTCATTGATTCTGATGCAAACTCAGTATCATAATTAAATAAAATCTGTTTCATCTTTCGCGTAATCTTAAATCTGTTAATAATTATTTGATATAGGGGGCAGTTTTTAAGTTAAAACCCACCTTTATATATACTTTTTCAGAAATATTGCCCCCAGAACTGAAAAAAAGAGTCTTCGTAAAAGACTGTTTCACTGGCAAGCTTATTTGATTAAATATTTATAAGTTAGCTTTCAATATTTCAAAGGAATATTTAGCAGTAACTAAGGTGAACTTCAATACCTATATTATAGTAGAATGTCTTGAAGATAACAACCTTATTATGATTGTTTTATCATATATATAGATGGCCTTCCTGGATACAAAAATGGCCAATCGAAAGTTGGAGTTCAGGAGCTCCTTTCGCCTGATCTTATTATGGTGTTTTTAAAGCTCTTTATATGATAAAATTGGATATATTTAATGAACAAGGAAGGGGAATTTTATTGCGTCTGGCATATCACACAAATATATTATTACCTACCAAATAACCTACTATATTTATAAATCGTAAATTTAAACCCCATTATATAAGGGTTTACTATAAATATATGTGTTTGAGATACATATAGTCAAATTAAAGATACTTTTCAGCAAGCTGATCAAGTCTCGTATTGCCGCGTTTGGCTTGTTAATAATACAACAAAACCCGAAAATAATTCCGGGATTAGTCTTGCTATTTGGTGGATACGCTATCCATCTCCAAAAGGTCTTCTTTTCATAGCTCCGTCCTAGTTAGTAGCTGTTTTTATTTTTTTGTCAATCAGCAAAATTCTATAAATAATGTAATCTAGTCAAGACAATATGTAATTTATATTTGCTTATATGTAATGTATGCATTACATTTGTTGAATAATTTAAATCTATAAAATATGGAAACAAGGCTTCTTTTACCAAACAAATTTAAATTGATTGGATGGATTCTACTAGTTCCATCAGCAATTCTTGGGATTATCCAAATATTCTATCTTGCTGGATCTGGATTGAAATTTCTAGATGCAAAGATGTTTACATTCTATTCCGGCAGTTTTGCTCCGTGGGGTAGTTCATCTATTATTTTTGGCTTTGATAAGGTGAATCTTATGGGTACAATTATCGGTATTCTCTTTATTTTGGGAGCTGTCATGGTAGCATTTGCAAAAGAAAAACATGAAGATGAATTCATTGCTAAAATTAGATTAGAATCATTCTTGTGGGCACCTTATATTAACTACGCAATCCTCTTATTCTCTTTTCTATTTTTCTATGGAATAGGGTTTATGTATGTGATGATATTTAATATGTTCACAATCATAATTTTATTTATCGTCCGGTTCAATTATATCTTATATAGGTCAACAAAACAATTACAGTATGAAAAATAGTCTTAAAGTTGAGAGAGCTATCAAAGATATAACTCAAGAGGAACTAGCTAAAATCATTGGAGTATCAAGGCAAGCTATTAATTCTATTGAACTTGGAAAATATGTACCGTCAACGATCTTGGCACTTAAACTTTCAAGATATTTTGAGAAGTCGGTCAATGATATTTTTAAACTTGAGGAAACTGATTAATCTACGTGAGAAATTAGTCAAGCAATTTTAGGTATGCCGGATGCTTGTCCAATGGCTACTAATGGCCTTGCGGTTTAGTTCGTTGCCGTCCGTGTCCGAACTATTCTTTTCATAGCACAGTCACAGTTAACGATTGGCTTTTATAACTTTATAAAATACATTAGGCATTCCTCAAAAACAAGATCTTATTTTACTTTGAAACTCGCCTTTCCTGCCAAAGGTACACCTCGTTCAGCAACACCTTCAACATCTACTTTAATAATTGCCTTATTATCAGCATTAAAGAACGAGATGGTTGCATTACCATCTTTATCTGTTACCACGTTGGGCTCCCAATGGATAGTGGTTCTGAGGTCAGGTGTATTATATTCAGGCTGTGGGACATTGTATTTGGGCGAATAAAAAGTTCGTGCCTGGTAATATCCATAAATACGCTGGTTTATAAAATTCAAAGGAGGTTGTACAGGACTACTTCTTCCCTTTTTTGTAAAAACACTTATTACCCCGTAACTTGCGCGAAACCCAAAGAAAGCTAATTTTCCTGCATCTTTTATGACTTCAATTTTATCCACATCAGACACTTGTAAATCTAAAATTATTTTTTCATCAACTTCAAGACCGTCCAGCAAAAAAAGGGGTTGATTCGTTTTTTGCGGACCGAACCTTACGAAACGCCCCTGAAAAAATCCTGGTATCTGACCCTGCATAATATCAAAAACAGTTTTATTACTGTACATTAATTCGGTAATAGGAAGAGATATATCAGGTTCTCCATACGGACGATAATGACCGTCTGCGTTTTCTTTTACTGGTCTTCTGGCATTAATTACAACCTCATATAACCCGATTGTATCAGTTATATGATACTGTTTCATGATGTTATATTTCCGTGCTGCCTCCTTCTTAAAATCAGAAATTTCATTATTATCGGCGACTATATCATGATTTTGAACATCATTATTGTTGGGAATTTTCTTATCTGTTATTTTGATCTTTTGTACCTGATTATAACTTATCGGGGCCGGATCCCTGAAAATTGAATCAAACAATATCAATCCTTTCCCAATATCTTTTTTATCTGCAGCATATATCAAAATGTTTTGAGAACCTGTAAAATTCAGTCCGTCAAAAGAGTATTTGCCGACACTGTCGGTTTGAGTAAATTTAGAAGACGAGCTGACATTCTCCGACATGGCCATGGATATATTTACACCTTCAATCGGTTTATCAATCAATACTCGCCTGAGCTTTCCGGATACAGAAATTCCTTTCTCTACCGGGTATTTAAATCTAATAGTTGTATCAGAAAGAAAACTCCAGACATAGTTACGCCATCCCTGGGTAAGCAACAGGTTGTCAAGTGCCTGATAACGATCGGGAATAGTTGTATCAAAATAGTAAAAAGGTTGTTCAATATAACCACTGATCTCGGATTCAAGTAATAGATAGGAACTTATATCAGGTTTCTTTTCAAAGCCTTCTATCTGACTGCCATCAACGACAGATAATGACAGGTTTGCAGAAGCCGGTTTGTCATAATTGTCTCTTACGGAGATTTGTAGAGTTACTTTTTGTTTCGGGGCATAAACTTCGTTATCAGAAACAATGCTGATGCTATAATTCTTCTTGCCATGAATATAAAAAACTCGCTCGCAATAGGTCCTGCCAATGGTATCTATAAGGGTTATAAGGGAAACTCCCTCAGGAAACTTCTTCTTTGGTATGATAACCATATTATCAGTCGCCCTCACTGTTACATTGGTGATCACGCATATCGAATCATGGGATGTGCCGGCAATTACCAGTTCATGGAGGGGAAACTGGTTAAGAGTCTCCTGATTAGTTTTAATGGTTACGCGGAAATAATTCTCATTAAAATCAGATACCTTTAAAGAATATCCGGTCTCTAAGGCAGTCGGGAGTTCTACTCTGAAAGGAATCCCATTCCCCGAATTTCCAACTGCAAAATATTTTAAACCTTTCTTTGGAAGAAAGAAAAACCTGCCCATGCCGAGATGTGTACTTACGAAGCTTGTCAAAGTATCGCCAAGCGATGAAAACACCTGACCATTTACATTACATCCATAGCCAGAGGAGCTTACTGCCTTAAAGCTCATTACAGTATAAACATTTTCAATTAACGGTCCGCTTTCAGGGAAAAATTGCACATCTACATTATTATCATTTTCTTCCGGTTTAGAAGGTTTGGAAGCTGTTATCCCCATATGATTTTCAATGACAATATCTTTTTTAAAAAAGAAAACATCACCAAAATTCCTCATCCAGCTGGTATATGCCCTGACCTGGTAATCCCCAGATGCAATTGAATCTCCAAGATGAAAATCTCCAAAACCTATGCCACTATCTATCCTTAAAATCAATCGTTTTATTATTTTGGATTCGGGTGAAATAAGTTCCACATTGAGGTTATTGCTGTTATCGGACAATTTATTTGTCAACGCATCGACAAGGTAAGCTTTAATCCAAATATCGTCGCCAGCGGAATAATAAGGCCTGTCAAGATGCAAATAGACTTTTTCAAATTGTATTTCAATGTGTTTTTTAAAATCAGTCGCTACAGGGTTTTGATTTTCAATTTGGGTGTTTACGGATGATAACCCCCAAAGTGATACAACTAAATTGAAGGCAAAAGTAATTTTTAGGTTATTTTGGAAAAAAAGGTTTAAATTGTATTGCAGAAATCTCATCATAAATTTAGTTTATTCATTTGCTTTTAAAGGCATTTTGATACAATTTACTTTAAAAATGCTGATTCTGCTGTTAATTATAATCATAATCAGCGGATGATTAATTTTTTACCAGTCATGGCAGACGAGCAAGAGTTATCTTGCCAATATATATTTGCCCAGATTACACTGCAAAAACCATTGTTAAGCTTATAAAATTTATTGTCTGTGTTAGCCGTTGTTTTTATTTGACAGAATATTCAAATGGTAACCAATCGGCAATACGTTGTGCTGCCATTTCACCTTCCCACTTTAAACTTGTTCCATCAAAATATCCACATTTTTCAAAGTAAACATTATCTTTTAGAAAAGAAATATCAGTAGGCAAATTTCTGTTATAAAATATTCTCAGCTTCCCAGGATAGCTTAAATACTTGTCCTTAACTTTGGTCAAAGGATTATCATTTTGAATTACAAGGTCGTCAACGTTGATTTGCACATTTGCTGAGTCTCTTATAGTAAAACCGGTTGCATCCAGATTATTTTCCCAAAGCTCTCTAAAGAAATGCATCCTGGATCCAAGATATACAATTTTCCTTCTTCTTTCAAATTTGTTTTTTTGTGCTTTTTCAGTCATTAAATCCTCGTTGAAAATAATATTCCCATCAATCAAGAAGGTACTGTCTTGTTTATAGAATTCAAATCGATCCAGGTAGTAAGAGATTTTATAGCCTAATGCCTTATTGTCTATAAGGATCGGTTTTGAAGAGAATGCTTTAATCGTATCATTATCAGTATTATTTATTATTATGATATCCTTTTCATTAGTTATTTGACACTCAGATGCATTTGAGGTTGTTCCCAGAAAGACATTCTTGAAAAGTTTTAAATTTCTTCTTCTTGCTTTTGGATTATTTTTAGCAGTAACGACAACTTCCTTTAATTCAAAGACTTTGGGGGAAAGATAAATTAAAAGTGGTTTATCTGTTTGAAAATCATTTATTGTAGTAGAATAATATCCTAAAGCGCTGACTGTTAAGGGCATTGAAATATATTTCGAAATATCTAACGTAAAATATCCATTCTGGTCTGTATAAGTTTGGACGAATGTTGTATTAAAATAGACTGAAGCATAAGTTATTGGAGATTTAGTATTTTGGTCCATAACGGTGCCTTTAATAATCTGATTATAAATAGTTATATGGAAACTGAAAAATAATAATAAGAATAAGATATATTTCTTCATTGCACAATATTTTAAATAACTGTTACAACCTGGCAATAAAGGTTGTAAGTGTACTCACTAAAGCTAATCTTGCTATTTACATTCTTTTAACGCACAGCCCCGTCAGTCACAGAAGCGTTACATCAACAATCCGCAATATCTTCAACAAAAAGTGCTTACGCCAGACTCTTCATAAGAAGATATTAAAGTTAAATATAAAAATTGAATTGGTTATAAAGAAGTTTGCCAGGGAATATTACGTTTGAGGTTATTAGACGGAACAAAATCTCAGAAATTTGATCCTATTTTAAAAAAACTCACCCCAAATCGTATTTTAAAATTCCTTACTTTTGCAATCTTACTGCTAATTTTATAAGCTCAATTCTGACATGAAGATTTCATATAACTGGATTAAAGATTATTTAAAGATTGATCTTGAACCTGCTAAAGTTTCAGAGATTCTGACCGCTATCGGTCTTGAAATTGAAGGAATGGAAGAATGGGTCTCTGTAAAAGGAGGACTGGAAGGTATTGTTATTGGCGAAGTACTAACCTGTCAAAAACATCCTGATGCCGATAAACTCTCTGTAACCACTGTAAACGTAGGTAGCCACCAGCCTCTTCAGATCGTCTGTGGCGCTCCAAATGTTGCAGCAGGTCAGAAAGTTCCGGTGGCAACAATCGGAGCATTTGTTTATAAAGGAGACGAGAGCTTTGAAATTAAAAAATCCAAAATCCGCGGAGAGTTATCTGAAGGAATGATTTGCGCTGAAGATGAACTGGGACTTGGTAGTTCTCATGAAGGTATTATGATTCTGGAAAAAAATGCTATTCCTGGAACTCCTGCATCTAGTTATTTTAAAATTTCAAAGGATACAGTGTTTGAGATAGGCCTTACTCCCAACAGGATTGACAGCGGATCGCATTTTGGTGTAGCAAGGGACCTTGCTGCCTATCTGAATCTCAATAGAGGGATAGATATCAGAGCCATCCTTCCTTCAGTTTCAGGTTTTAAACCTGACCATAATGACAATCCTTATGAGGTAAATATTGAGAACCCTACTGATTGCCCAAGGTACACAGGTATTACCATCAGCGGTGTAACTATCGGAGAATCTCCCGATTGGCTTAAGAATAAACTAAGAGCTGTAGGCCTTAATCCGATTAATAATGTCGTTGACATAACTAATTTTGTTCAGCATGAAGTCGGTCAGCCACTGCATTCATTCGATGCTGATAAAATCGATGGCAAAAAAATCATTATAAGAAACCTGCCTGATAAAAGCAAATTCATCACCCTTGATAATGTTGAAAGAAGCCTTTCATCGCGCGATCTGATGATCTGTAATACAAAGGAAGGAATGTGCATTGCAGGTGTATTCGGAGGAATTAAATCAGGGATTATATCTTCTACAAAAAATATTTTCCTGGAAAGTGCTTATTTTAATCCTGTTGCTATCCGTAAGACATCAAAAAGGCATGGTTTGAAAACCGACGCATCTTTCAGATTTGAAAGAGGCGCTGATCCGAATATCACCATCTGGGCTCTTAAAAGAGCAATAATGCTGATTAAAGAACTTGCAGGCGGAGAAATTTCATCTGACATTGTTGATGTATATCCAAACCCGATAAAAAATGTTGAGATCGAGGTTAATTATTCCAATATAAACAGGCTGATCGGTAAAAAGATTGAACCAGATACTGTAAAGAAAATTCTCACTCTGCTGGATATAGAAATAATTCACGATGATGGAGCTAATCTCAGCCTCATGATTCCATCATATCGCGTTGATGTTAAGCAGGAAGCAGATGTCATTGAAGAGATTCTCAGGATATACGGGTACAACAATGTGGAAATAGATATGCACGTGAATTCCACCCTTTCTTACCCGGAAAAACCAAATAAGGAAAAGATTGTCAATTCCATATCTGATCTCCTTACATACAACGGTTTCTCTGAAATAATGTGCAACTCGCTTTGTCCTGCTTCATGGTACGAAAATAACCAGGATTTTGATAGAGAGAAGCTTGTTATACTTGCCAATCCACTTAGTTCGGATCTGAATGCTATGAGACAATCTCTGCTATTTGGCGGACTCAGTTCCGTAATATGGAACATCAACAGGCAAAATCTCGATCTTAAGCTCTATGAATTCGGGAATTGTTACTTTTATAATAAGTCAGGAGACTCATATCCCAAAGCCTCCGATTACATTGAGAAAACCTCTCTTGATCTATTTATTTCAGGAAATAATGGCCGTCAGACCTGGAATTTAAAAACCAGTCCATCTGACTTTTTTAACATAAAATCATCTGTTGAAATGATCCTGTTCAGACTTGGAATAAAACCTGAAAGTTTATCAACAGGTGAATCTGATAAAAAATATTTTGCAGAATCTTTAACTTATCTGTTTAATAATAAGATTTTGGCTGAGGCAGGACGTATATCAAAAGGCTATCTTTCTAAATTTGATATCGGTCAGGAGGTGTACTGGGGTCATATTGAATGGGATGTACTTCTTAAAATGATAAAAAAACAATCCATTTCATTTCTTGAGCTTCCTAAATATCCTTCTGTAAAACGCGATCTTGCTCTGCTTCTCGACAGGAGTATCAAATTCTCCCAGATCAGGGATATTGCGTACCATACCGAAAGAAGTGTACTGCAAGATATCAGTCTTTTCGATGTCTATGAAAATGATAGTCTTGGCATAAACAAAAAGTCATATGCAGTCAGCTTTATTCTCCGCGATGATCTGAAAACAATGACTGATAAGAACATTGACAGGATAATGCAAAACCTTATTAAAGCCTTTGAAAAAGAACTTAATGCGCAGATAAGATAGAGAATGGACAGGAAGAGGATTGACCTGATCAGCGGAGACATAACTTTGCTGTATGTTGATGCCATTGTGAATGCAGCCAATACATCTCTACTCGGAGGAGGAGGTGTCGATGGAGCGATTCATCGTGCTGCAGGACCAGACCTTCTAGCTGAATGTGTGAAACTTAACGGATGTGAAACAGGCCGGTCAAAAATCACTGATGGCTACAAGCTTAAAGCAAAGCATGTTATTCATACAGTTGGTCCTATATGGCGCGGAGGCTATAGTGATGAAAATTTGTTACTTGCATCCTGCTACCAGACAAGCCTCGAACTTGCTAAAGAAAAAAAATTAAATACAATTGCTTTTCCCGGGATATCAACCGGTGCCTATGGATTTCCAAAAGACATCGCTGCATTAATAGCTGTGAATGAGACTAAAAGATTCCTTAAGAAAAACAGCTACCCTCATAAAGTAATCTTTGTCACCTACGGTGATGACAATTATGAATTTTACAGGAAACTTCTGAATAAATGATAGCATTTTTCAGATCCATAAGGGATTATTTCTCGCTTGTTAAGTTCAGCCATACTGTCTTTGCAATGCCTTTTGCGCTAATCGGTTTTTCACTCGCCGTATCAAAACCGGAATTTCATCTGTGTATAAGATTGCTGTTTCTGGTAATTCTGTGTATGGTCCTTGCGAGAAACACCGCAATGGGATTTAACAGACTGGCTGACAAAGATTATGACGCCCTTAATCCTAGAACAAGAAAAAGAGAAATTCCATCTGGTATTTTAAGCGCCAGGGCTGCCTCAGTATTTGTCATAATTAATGCTGTTCTATTTATTGTGACAACAGGTTTTATTAACCGATTGACACTGTTTCTTTCACCTGTTGCCCTTCTTGTTATTCTAGGGTACAGCCTGACAAAAAGATTTACTTCTTTATGTCATTTTGTACTTGGATTGGGACTCAGCCTTGCTCCTGTCGGTGCATATATCTCAGTAACTGGAAAATTCAGCGCTCTTCCCATAATTTACTCATTTGTTGTCCTCAGCTGGGTGAGTGGATTTGATATCATCTATGCTCTACAGGATGACGATTTTGATAAGACCAACAAATTGTATTCTGTTCCATCGGTTAAAGGAAAAAAAAAGGCACTCGCCATATCTATATTTGTGCATGTAATTACATTAGCTCTTGTTCTGGCTGCCGGATTTGTCGGAAAGAGTGGATTGCTTTTCTGGACAGGCGCAACTGTTTTTACATTGCTGTTAATCTATCAGCACAGCATTGTAAGGCCTGATGATCTTAGTAAAGTAACAATGGCATTTGCCACAACAAATGGCATAGCAAGTATTATTTTTGCTTTCTTCGTCATCCTCGATCTTATTATAAGAGCTAATTAATTCAATTTTTTATTAAACGGAATTGTTCATCTTAAAGATTTTTTGTTTCTTGGTGCAATCAAAAATATTATTATATGGGGGAATTAGTTATTAAAGAGGTACTTACAAAAAGGGACCGCCGTGAGTTTATCTATCTTCCTGAAAAAGTTCATAAAAATGAGCCCGACTGGCTTCCGCCAATCTATATGGATGAGTGGGAACTATATGATAAAAAGAAGAACAAATCGTACCAATATGCCGATGCACTTCTTCTGCTGGCTTGCCGGGATAATAAACCTGTCGGCAGGATAATGGGAATCATAAATAAAAGATATAACGAAATAAATAATGAACAGCATGGCCGCTTCTGTTTTATGGAATGCTACAACGACAAGGAAGTATTTCATGCTCTGCTAACCAGGGTGGAAGAATGGGCAAAACAGAATGGAATGAGCATGATAATAGGACCCTTGGGATTTTCAGATAAAGATCCACAGGGCTTTCAGATAGAAGGATTTGAATATCCCCTGTTCATGACAGCGCCAAACAACTCAAAATATATGCCAGAACTTATTGAAGCTGAAGGCTATCAAAAGAAGATAGACCTTGTCGACTATCTTGGAAAGATACCTGAAAAATTTCCTTTGATTTATGAAAAAGTACTGGCCCGGATGGAAAATAACAAGGAATATAAAATAGTCGAATTTGCTTCCAAAAAAGAGCTGAAACCGTATATTATTGGTGTATTAGAGCTTATGAATGAGACATTTGCAGAGATCTATGGTTTTGTTCCACTAAACGACAAGGAAAAGACCGATTTTGCTGCCCGCTACCTGCCTATACTCGATCCGAAATTTATTAAGGTTATTGAAACTAACGGAAAATTAGTAGGCTTCGCAGTGGGGATGCCTGACATCAGCAAAGGAATAAGAGATTCAAACGGCAAATTGCTGCCTTTCGGAATTTTTAAAATCCTTAAAGAATCAAAAAGGTCAAAAAAATTACTGATGATGCTTGGAGGCGTTAAAAAGGAGTATCGTGGAAAAGGTCTTGAGGTGTTGATGGGTGTCAAAATACTCCAGTCAGGCATTAAACATAAAATGGATACTCTCGATAGTCATCTCGTATTGGAAAATAATACAAAGATGAGGGGGGAATATGAAAGGGTTGGATGCAAAGTGGTAAAGCGATTCAGAATATATCAGAAGGAGCTGTAGCTGAAGGCGTAATGGCGTAAAGGTGTAATGGCAGAAAACAGAAAGAAAATAGAGTAAGATGTTTGTTTTACCCTTAAGCCATTAAACAGTTGTGCCGATGTACCTTTTAGAACCTGAAAACAAAGGAGATACCAAATACCTCTTTGAATTGAGCTCTTGCAGTTTTCTTTACTTTACCGTCGGGCAATAAAATAGGGTTCTTATTTTTGTCAAGTTCAGACGTTTTGGTATCATCATCAAAAATAAGATGTGTATCAAGCCTTACTTCGGTGAACCAGTTCAAACTTGCTGATGTTATCATTTCCCAATCCACATCAACATTTTGAGGATTATGAATATAATTTGTAAATAACTGCAATCTGTTTATTATTGAAACTGTTTTTAGTGGTTTTAATTCATTGGTTATCATGAAGCTCGCTCCTGGCTCAATCAGTGATTTTCTGTTTTTCGCAATACCGTATTTAGTCTGGTCAATGTGAGCAGTGTCAGTCACCCAGGTAGCTTTGAATGAAACCGGGGAAAAGTTAAGAGAAGTTGATTTATATGGCTTATAATCAAGTCCAAAACCAATTGTAAGCACAGCCGGATTCATGAACTTTGAAACCAGTACGGATGGCTCAGAACTATAATCATAACCTGGCGCCACCTGTGTCTTAAAAAGCATAATAGCGCTGAAGTCAACCTTTCCAAATGCTTTATGGTTAAATTTTGAGTTTGTCTCAAGCAGATCAACATTTTTGCGTAAAGGAATACCTCCAGTTTTAAGAAATCCCAGATTTAATCTTATAAAATTATTCGATGACAATTTTAATGCCACATTATTGTAATCAGCATAGCAGGTGGCATCCAGAGAGGTTGAGATACTGTTTTCTCCTCCTTGTACCCAGTTGCTTAGGGCTGCCTGACTTAAAATAAATGAAGTCTCTTTCCGGAATTTCCAATATTGTGGCCTGATAAAAATATTCTGAAGGGAAAGCAATTTTGAATTATCAGGTAATTGTAGATCGATTTTAGCTTTTGAATAATTGTGTTGCTGAACCGGCCTCCTGAAATTCACACCCTGTTCCAGATAAAGAGCAATTGTGTTTCTTGATGGGTTGGCAATCCAGATTGTAACCGAATCAGAGAATTCATTCTTAAGCCAGTAACGTATAACTTTATCCGGCTTTGAATTCATCATAATATGAGTAAAAGTATTTCCAACCCCGGTGAAGCTGACAATTGTTGAGTCGCGATCATCAAGATATTTCAGTAAACTTGTTACAGCTGATTTAATGGAATCACCCTGAAAAATTTGATTTTGGTTTTTAAAGGGATACCTGGAATAAGTAGACTCTAATTTATCCAGACTATCATTAGGAACCATTATTGTAGTGTCATTAAGATTTGAAACAGACCTTACACTGTCAGATAGATTTATAACTTTTAATAGCTTTAGATTGAGTGAATCATAAGGATATTTGAGGAGAAAATTTTTAAGAGAATCAAAAGGAGGATGTGCCGATTCATAAATAAGCCGGCCAAAAGCCTGTCTGAGAGGATTAGCTGCATCGGTCCATAACTGAGGATGAAATCTTTGCTGAAGGTACCTGAGTGATTGATCTTTTGTAAGAACAATCTGAGGTTGCTTTCGATTATCAGTAAAAACAATACTTCCTTTATTTAAGGTATCGGAGGCAGTTTTAATTTTAATGGTATCTTTAATATTTACCTGCGAAAATACTGAAATATAGATTGTTGTAAAGATTATTGTTAAACATGATTTTAAAATCCTAATGCTCATGATTTATTATTTTTCTGATCTGATTTCCCGGTTGAATATATCACAAAATACTTTTAATTTTACTGATATAATTTTGAAGATTTATGTTCCCTGCTTCTCTAACGGAAAATAATGAGGTTGAGATATACAAGAATATCAAAAACAGAGATTTTTTTTCTGAATACCTCTAACATAAGTCCTTATTCCGGACTTAAAATCAATATTATAAAATATCTGCATTTTAAAATTCATTTCTAATAACCAGTTAAAACTATGGACTTGCCATTTACAGAACCATTTAAAATAAAGATGGTAGAAAATATGTACAGTAGTACAAAACAAGAGAGGGAAAGATGGATCGCAGATGCATCATTCAATCTGTTTAACCTGAAATCGGAACAAGTATTCATTGATCTCCTCACAGATTCTGGTACCGGAGCTATGAGCGACAAACAATGGTCCGCAATGATGGTTGGAGACGAAAGCTACGCTGGTGCGTCATCATATTACAAACTGAAAGACGCCATAAAAGATATCACAGGGTTCGATTATTTCCTGCCTACTCATCAGGGAAGAGCTGCAGAAAATGTCCTTTTCTCCGTATTGGTAAAACAGGGAGACCTTGTTCCAGGAAATTCGCATTTCGACACAACAAAAGGCCATATCGAATTCAGAAAAGCATTTGCTATAGACTGCACCGTCGATGTTGCTTCTGACACTACAGCCTGGCATCCGTTTAAAGGTAATGTCGATCTGGCCAAACTCGAAAGCGTACTTAAAAACAATCCAGCTGAAAAGATCTCCTGCATAATAGTTACCATCACTAATAATACTGCGGGAGGACAGCCGGTGAGCATGGCCAACCTTAGAGAGGTTGGGAGGCTTTCACGTAAGTATGGCGTTAAGTTTATAATTGACTCTGCACGATTTGCAGAGAATGCATATTTCATCAGGATGAGGGAAGATGGATATGCTGATAAAGATATAAGGGATATAGCCAGGGAGATGTTCTCCTATGCAGATGGTATGACAATGAGTTCAAAGAAGGATGCTATAGTGAATATGGGTGGTTTTATTGCTTTCAGACAAGAGGAACTATTTCGTCAGGCTTCGACATATAACATTATCTATGAAGGTTTTATAACATATGGCGGTATGTCGGGAAGAGACATGAATGCCCTTGCACAAGGCCTTTATGAGGGAACTGAGCTATTATATCTCGAGTCGCGTATAAACCAGGTTTCAAGACTTGGAAACAGAATGAAGGAGTATGGAATTCCCGTTCTTGAACCTTTTGGCGGACATGCCGTCTTTATAAATGCAAAGAAATTTCTTCCTGATATCCCTGCAGAAGAATTTCCCGCTCAGACGCTCGCAATCGAATTCTATATTGAAGGTGGGGTGAGAGGAGTTGAGATAGGTGGTTTAATGGCCGACAGGGATCCGGTAACCCGTCAGAACAGGTATCCTGAACTTGAAACGGTCAGGCTTGCCCTGCCGCGGAGAGTATATACTGATAATCATATGAATTATGTTGCTGCAGTTGGCAAAAATGTTTTTGAAAGAAGAGAACATATAAAAAAAGGCGTCAGAATCAGCTGGGAAGCTCCTATAATGAGGCATTTTACAGTCAGGCTTGAAAGAATATAGTATGATCCGGAGGCGGGTTCCGTAATCCTCATATTAGCAATTTAAAAGGGAAATTTGTATCTTACACTCGGTTCAATTTAATGTATTAATCTTCAGGAAATGATTAAATCCATGACTGGCTATGGGAAAGCCATTGCTGAAACTCCTCAGAAAAAAATAACTATAGAAATAAAATCACTTAATTCCAAGCAGCTTGATCTGAATACCAAGCTGCCATGGCTGTATAAGGAAAAGGAACCTGAAATCAGAAATCTTATCAGTCAACGGCTTGACAGAGGGAAAATTGACTTTTCAGTTTACTGTGATATGCTGGATGATGAAGTTGTTACAGTTATTAACAAATCAGCTGTTAGAAATTATTATAACCAGTTTAAAGAGATAGCTGCAGAACTAAAAATAGATCTTGATGATCAGATATTTACAGCCATAATGAAACTTCCCGACACTCTGAAAACTGAAAAACCTGAGATGCCCGAAGCTGAATGGGAAATCGTAAGAAATCAGATTATTGAATCAATTACGATGCTTGATCTGTACAGAATTGAGGAGGGTAATTCAATTATGCTTGATCTCAAAAAATGTATAGGTAAGATATTATCATTACTTGATACTGTTCAGACTTTCGAAACCGGGAGGATAACGAAAATAAGGGAAAAGCTTATGTCTCTTCTGGAGGAGAACATGGGCCCTGAAAAAGTCGATAAAAACCGGTTTGAACAGGAGATCATCTTCTATCTGGAAAAATATGATATCAATGAAGAAAAAGTCAGGCTTAAAACACATTGCGATTATTTCATTGAAACCATAAATACCCCTTCTCCTAATGGAAAAATATTGAACTTCATAGCCCAGGAGATCGGTCGCGAAATCAACACAATAGGTTCTAAAGCAAATGATGCCTCAATTCAAAAGCTTGTTGTGATGATGAAGGATGAACTTGAAAAAATAAAAGAACAGACTTTAAATGTTTTATAATAAAAGGCTTAACGGCATAATGGCTCAAGGGCGTAACAGCACAACAGAATTTAATAGACTCTGAACTTTGCCTTTGAGCCTTTATGTTATTTATAAGAAAGAAATGGACAGTAAACTGGTAATAATATCGGCACCTTCGGGTTCGGGGAAAACAACAATAGTAAAACATCTTCTCGACAGCGGATTAAACCTCTCCTTTTCGGTCTCTGCAACTACGAGGGCAAAAAGAGACAATGAGACTGACGGAGAAGATTATTTTTTTCTGTCGGTTCAGGAATTTAAAAATAGGATTAAAAATAATGAATTTGTTGAATGGGAAGAGGTATATAAGGATCTTCTATATGGAACTCTTAAGAGCGAACTGGAGAGAATATGGGCTATAGGGAAGAATGTAATATTTGACGTTGATGTAAAAGGAGGGATTAGTCTGAAAAATAAGTTTGGAACGGATGCAATCGCTATCTTCATTATGCCTCCATCAGTTGCTGAACTTGAGAACCGTCTTACAAAGAGAGCTACCGATACTCCTGAAAAAATAAGAATAAGGGTTGATAAAGCAAAAGACGAGTTGAAATTTGCAGATCAATTCGATACAGTTATTGTTAATCACCAGTTAGATAAGGCAAAAGAGGAGACTCTGAAAATAGTTTCATCATTTATTGGAAGATGATTCAGAGAACAAATATGGGAAAAATCGGATTATACTTCGGATCATTTAACCCTGTTCATATTGGCCACATGGCTATTGCCGGATATATGACCGAATTTGCAGATCTCGATCAGGTATGGTTTGTTGTTAGTCCTCATAATCCTCTTAAAAAGAAAGAGACCCTGCTTGCCGATCATCATCGTCTTTATATGGTACAGCTAGCTATAGGAGACAATGACAGACTAAAAGCTTCAGATATAGAATTCAAAATGCCACTCCCCTCTTACACCATTGACACTCTTGCTTATCTGAGAGAAAAGCACCCAAAAAATGAATTTTGCCTGGTCATGGGTGATGATAATCTTAGCACGCTTCATAAATGGAAAAATGCCCGTGAGTTAGTAACTGAATACCCGATATATGTCTATCCCCGGCCGGATTCTGTGAAACCGGCCTCCCAGCTACTCACTCAGATACTTTCAGCAGCTGATATTCATCATGTTAGTGCCCCTTTGATGGAAATCTCCGGTTCTTTTATCCGTGTAGGAATTAAAAATGGGAAAGATATGTCTTACTTTCTCCCTGATTCTGTCTGGAAATATATTAAAGAAATGCATTTTTATGAAAAATAAAACCCACTGGACCCTCCGTGTCCTTCGGTTTTTAGAAGAAGTCATTTTTTAACCACAAAGTACACTAAGAAGACACAAAGCCACAAAGCTAAAACATTATAATTCAGCTCTTTGTATTATTTCTTTGAGAACTTGGTTATTAATGGACTTCATCTTTTTCAACGGTCCCGTTGGGGCAAGATATTAATGAATAAGCGGTTCTGCTTGCCTGACAATTCAGCGTCATTATACAGCTTTCTGAACCTCTGTAATTATCTCTTCGCCCCTTTTCAGCGCCTTCTCATTCATTGGAATAAGATTATGATATCTTTCAGGAAGTGATTTCTTTAGGCCTTTAATAACATTCTCCAGCTTTATAATTGGTTTCACTTTAAGAAATCCACCTAATACTATGGTATTGAATGTTTTCGGGCTATTCATCCTGGAGGCTTCTTCCGCGGCATCAACCCTATAAATATTTATATCCTTTCGTTCAGGATGTCTGGTGATACCATTTCCATCATAGATAAGAACTCCTCCCGGTTTAATGGAACCCTCAAACTTATCGAGCGATTGCTGGTTCAGAATTATTGCAGAGTCAAAACGCTTTATTATCGGTGAACTTATCCTTTCACTGCTGATTATGACAATAACATTTGCAGTTCCGCCTCTCATTTCTGGGCCGTATGAAGGCATCCAGCTCACTTCCATATCCTGAATCACGCCCGAATATGCCATTATTTTACCCATTGAAAGGACTCCTTGTCCGCCAAATCCTGCTATTATTATTTCCTCAGTCATCTTTATAAACCTCTATGTTAAAATGCTAAGATCGATTGTATCGGTCTGAAAAATTTTTATCAAAGTTATTAATTTTCTGATATCCCTTTAATAAATCTATTATTCAGGATAAAGCATTTTAAGAGCAATTACAGAAGCGTTATCCTGTGAAATACTCAGATAAATGCTATATTAAGAACCGTGAACCGAATAGTGGGGAATAGAATAATGCCCTGTAAAGGAATTATTCTATTGGGGCCGCCACATAATCCGAACTGCAAACAAGAAAAATGTATTTTTAATCACTAATCCTTTAGACACCTGATTGAAATTCCATTTGCTTTGCCAGTGTATTGCCTGTGAACATTGCTGTTATCAGAACTTAAGAATCGATCCCAGGAACTGGTCGTATCATAATATGTGGTAGAAGTCCAGAAGTTTGCGTCGGTACCAATTGTGCCGAATCCTCCATAGGCACCCCGGCTGCCTGCGGGGAGAGCTGAAAAAAATGATTCATTAGTTGCTCCGGCATTTGGAGACAGCCAGTGAGTTGTTCCGGCTTCCTTCAGTTCGCCCCCTGCTCCGACATCGCCACCAACATTGCCTGAAAGTGATGACCATTGGTCATCGGTAGGCACATGCCATCCTGTCGGGCATACATTTTTACCGCCGTTGCTCAATGTATCCACCACATAAAAATTATATAATCCTCCATATGTTTTCTTATAGGTAGCTGAATCATTAGAATACCAACAATAGCCATTCGTGGTTAAAGCAGTCCACGCAACCGGATCAGCTACCATAGGGATAGGTGTACCGTCATTGTATGTTGTAGTTTTTAGGTTTTCAGCCATCCAAACCTGCGTTGCGATTGTAATTGTGTAGTAGACGTTATTATCAAAATCTTTAACAGTTCCTGTAAAGGTTTTAAGAACCAGTTCATTTCCATAAGAGGTGCCTGTACTTGTAGTGGCATAAGCTCTGATATAATAAGTAGTGTTGGGAGTTAAGCCGGTAAGAGAACTTGTAAATGTTCCTGGTCCTGAGCCATCAGTAGTTTTATTATTTCCATTTGTAGGATTTGATGAGGTATTCCAGCAAACACCTCTGGCAGTAACATGCGCATCGGCATCATTGGGAACGTCTCCACCGCTCTTTGCAGTAGTGGTAGTAATAGCTGAGAATGAAGTTGTAGTCAATACAGTTGCATAAGACAAAGCATTGAATGTAAGGGCGCCGCTGTAAGCGGTTCCTCCTGCATTAACAGCATAAGCCCGTATATTATAAGTTGCACCGGGAGTTAATCCGGTAATAGAACTGGTAAAACTGCCGGAACCACTTCCATCCGTAGTTTTAGTGTCTGACGTAGTCGGAATCTTGTCGGAGCTCCAACAAATACCACGAGCTGATACAGCTGATCCACCTTCTGATGTAATTTCACCGCCTGATGTGGCTGAGGTCTGGGTGATTTTATTTACTGATGCAACTGCAACAGTAGGAACATCCCCTCCCCCTCCACTAGTCTTTTTACAACTCATCATCAGAAGCAAAAATAGTACGTTAAAAAGCAAAGAGAAACTGGCTAAAAGAGATAGATTTTTTTTCATAAATAATTAGTTTCTTAAATGTATGAAAAAAAATAAACAATATGTTGCACTTTCCGCCTCAAATATTTAACAATCCATTAATATTATCAATTTTTTATTGGGCATATAAATTTCTATCCTTAATTGAAGATCTTCGCAGCAAGCTACGAAGAACCGGAACGAAGTGGAGCTCAGCGCAGCTAATCTTCGATCCCCTAAGGTAAATTCTTAATGCTCGCTGACTCCGCAGCAAGCAACGGAGAACCGATCCGCCACTTGGCGGAGAGCTCGGCGAAGCCAATGCGCTCGCGGGGATTCAATAGTTATGGTCATCACTTTAGCAGATTTATAAACAGATAGTCTTTAAAATCAATAGATGCCTTTCCTCCCATGACTTCCGGCATTGTGTAAGATTGAACTGCAGTTATATGATTTATACGGAAATTGAACCACAGAATTATACCACGTTCCGTTCGCTGCGAATCAATACATCCTTTATTTATAGGCTAAAAATTTCCATGCCCCTATGCGTTTTATCCGGACAGAAAAACTATTCCTCCGGAGTTTTAAGATCTCCAAGGGGATAATACGGAAACATATTTTCCTCCATCCATTTATTTGCCTGAACTGGTGTCATCTTCCAACCCGACGGACAGTTTGATACTATTTCCACAAGGCATGTACCAATGTTACGCTTCTGGTACTGAACTGCTTTTCTTATTGCTTTCTTAGTCTTTTTAACATTGGCTGCAGTGTGAACACTCTGCCGGGTAACATAGTAAGAACCAGGCAGGGATGCAACTATATCAGTGATTTTAAGCGGATTCCCCATAGTTTTAACATCTCTTCCATAGGGTGATGTAGATGATTTCATTCCCGGGAGGGTTGTGGGCGCCATCTGGCCTCCGGTCATGCCATAGATACCATTATTTATAAAAATAATCATAATATTTTCCCCCCTGTTGCATGCATGAATTGTTTCAGCAGTGCCTATAGCTGCAAGATCACCGTCACCCTGATATGTAAAAACAAATTTTTCTGGTAACAGACGCTTGATAGCTGTTGCCACAGCAGGGGCCCGGCCATGTGCAGCCTCCTGCCAGTCAATGTCGAGATAATTATACATAAAGACAGAACATCCTACCGGAGATACCCCTATGGCTTCAGATTGAAGACCTTCTTCACTAAGTATTTCAGCAATGATCCTGTGAGCAGTACCATGACCGCATCCGGGGCAATATGACAGGGTGTTCTCTGTCATAATATCAGTTTTCTTATATACCAGATTCTCCGGTTTAATAATTTCTTTGATCCCTGTATATTGAACCATTTTTTAGCCTCCTATGAATTTTGATTTCAGATTTTCAACCACCTCTTCAGGGGTTGTTACAATACCACCCATTCTTCCAAAATGATAAACAGGAACTTTCCCGTTTACTGCAAGAAGAACATCTTCTACCATCTGACCTGCACTCATTTCTACTGAGAGCATGCCCTTTACTTTTCCAGCCAGTTCATTGATTCTTTTTGAGGGAAACGGGAAAAGTGTTATAGGCCTTAACAAGCCTGCTTTAATTCCCTGCTCCCTTGCAAGCTGGACTGACTTCTGACAGACCCTGGCACTTGTACCGTATGCAACCAAAAGGTATTCAGCATCTTCGCATAAAAACTCCTCATATCGTACCTCTTTCTCCCTTATCTCATCATATTTAGCCAGCAGTTTCCTGTTAAACACTTCCTGGCGGTTGGGATCCAGGTCAAGTGAAGTTATTATATTTCTTTCCCTTGTTGGACGTTTACCGGTAGTCGCCCATTCCGGAACAGTTTTTGATCTTTCTTTAAAAGGGCTGAGATAAACTTTTTCCATCATTTGTCCTATCGCACCGTCTGACAGCATTAATACCGGATTCCTGTATTTAAAAGCCAACTCGAAACTCAGACCCACAAAATCAGCCATCTCCTGTACTGATGCAGGGGCCAGCACAATAAGATGATAATCACCGTGCCCTCCCCCTTTAGTTGACTGAAAATAATCAGATTGCGCAGGCTGTATGGTTCCAAGGCCCGGACCACCTCTGACAACATTTACAATAAGACATGGCAACTCTGCTCCTGCAATATACGATATGCCTTCCTGTTTGAGGCTTATCCCGGGGGAAGAGGAGGTTGTCATAACTTTCTTACCGCAAGCCGCACCCCCGTAAACCATGTTAATAGCTGCAACTTCGCTCTCTGCCTGAAGGACAATCATTCCCGTCGTCTTGGAAGGATTAGCCTTCATCAGATATTCTATAATCTCAGTCTGTGGTGTAATAGGATATCCAAAGTACCCGTCCACTCCGGCACGAATCGCAGCTTCAGCAACTGCTTCATTACCTTTCATCAATCTTAATTCCTTTTCCATTGATGTTTATATTTTTGTTTTATAAACTGTTATAACACCGTCAGGACAAACCATTGCGCAATTAGCGCAACCTATACACAGCTCCGGATTTGCCGGAAATGCATAGTTATAACCTTTCCCGTTCACATCTTTTGCCATAGCGATGGTGCCTGTCGGACAAGTAACCATGCATACTTCGCATCCTTTGCATTTCTCAACATCTACCACAATACTGCCCCTTATCTTTGCCATATTCTTAAATATTATTTTTTTAGACTGGATGATCTTCACTGAATTTTTTTAACCGTAAGGCCAGGTCAGAAAATTGTTCCCTGGGAACCTGTGAAACACATGCCCTCAAACCATCAGGTCTGTCGCTCCCTGTAGTAAGGAGCGAAATAGCGCTGATTCCATAACAGAGAAGCTGCTCAATAAGGTTAGAACCTGACATTCCCGGATAGGCGATAGTAAAATAAAATCCATCTGCCAGCGGTTCATCAAGGTCCCTGTCATATACTATCCTGAAACCATTTGAAACAAACATCTTTTTCATCTCCCTGGCCTTCTCTCCATATTCCAGTAAATCGTCGCGGTATTTATAAGTACCATCATTAACGGCTTTCAATAGAGCAGCCAAACCAAATTGAACAGAATGAGAAACTCCTGCTGAAAGACCATACAAAGCACCAAAGATAGCTGAATGTCCAAATTTATCTGTCGAATAATATCTTAAAAGGTCCGGATAAGATCTATCAAAAAGATGATCAGATATGGCCATCATTCCGATTCTCTGACCCGCATAGCTGAATATTTTAGAACTCGAAATAAGCATAATATATTCATCAGTGTAACGGGCAACTGTTGGCTGGAATGGTGGTTTCCCGGGTTTTGAATAGTCTTTCCTGAAATCCATTCCAAAATAAGCCAGATCTTCAATTACGATAACATCGTATTTCTTTGAAAGTTCGCCGATTATTGCCAGTTCATCTTCGGTGAGGCATATCCATGACGGATTATTCGGGTTAGAAAACAGCAGGGAGGATATCTTTTTAGTTTTCAGATATGATTCGAGCTTTGCTCTCAGTTTTTTCCCCCGGTAATTATAGATATCAAAAGAACAACAATCGTGACCAAGCATCTTAACCTGCTGCTTCTGAACGGGAAACCCCGGGTCAATAAATAAAGATCCCTCTTTAGTTCTGTCATTTCTGTTTGCTACCAGGAAACTAACCATTGCGGCCATCATGGACCCAACCGTTGGGATACATCCCTGAGGCTTGATATCAATATCCAGAAAAAGCTTAATAAATCTTGAAGTTTCATTTTTCAGCGGTTCTATTCCTGAAATATCGGGATAAACTGATGCAACCCCTCTTTTAAGTGCAGCAATTTCCGCATCAATTCCAATCTGATTAGCGGGAAGGCCTGGAACACCCATTTCCATTCTGATAAATTTAACCCCTGTTTCCTCCTCAATTTTATTTACAAGGTGAACAATCTCGCGAATCGAAGATGCTCCGGGAGAGGGAATATCGTTGGTTCTGGCCAGGGTCATTATCAACTCATATGATATGGGAACTTCTTTCATTTTTTAAAAAGAATCAATACTTCCTTTGATCAATTACACGTTTGGATTTGCCTTCACTTCTTTCAATTATTTTTGGTTCAACCAGAGTCACCTTAATTCCCAGCCCGAGAGAACTCTCGAGATTATTCTGAAGTTTCTGCCGGAGAGTTTCCAGCTGACTTATTTTATCCTGAAAGAAAGCCTCATCGACCTCAACTTTAAGTTCCAGAGTATCAAGGTTATTTACCCTGTCAACAATTAAAAGGTAATGAGGTTTTATTTCACTCATCTCAAGAAGAACGCTTTCAACCTGTGAAGGAAAGAGATTAACACCCCGTATAATGAGCATATCATCACTCCGACCGAGACATTTTTCCATCCTTACCATCGTTCTGCCGCATTTGCACTTTTCACTGGTAAGCCTCGTCAGATCACGCGTCCGGTAACGAATAAGAGGCAACCCCTCTTTTGTAATTGTTGTAAATACCAATTCTCCTGTACTTCCTTCAGGTAAAACCTGTAGTGTTTCCGGGTCTATGATTTCGGGGTAAAAATGATCTTCATTAATGTGTAAACCCGCCTGAACCTGACACTCGCTGGCCACTCCGGGACCAATAACTTCGCTTAATCCATAGATGTCAATAGCTTTAATTCTCAGTTTATCCTCTATCTCCCTTCTCATGTTTTCTGTCCAGGGTTCAGCCCCAAAGACTCCAACTCTCAGCTTTAAATCATCACGGTTGATACCGCTCTCCTGTATTGCTTCTGCAAGAAAAAGTGCATATGAAGGAGTGCATGCCAGAACAGTGCTTCCAAAATCGTGCATGAGCTGAATTTGTCTTACAGTGTTACCGCCTGAAATCGGAATAACTGAGGCTCCTATCTTTTCACCCCCGTAGTGAAGTCCGAGACCTCCTGTAAAGAGACCATAGCCATATGCAACCTGAATGAAGTCATTTCTGTTAGCTCCGGCGCTGGTGAGTGTGCGTGCCATCACCTCGGACCATGTTGAAATATCATTTCTTGTATAACCAACAACTGTCGGTTTTCCAGTGGTGCCTGAAGAAGCATGAACACGCACAATTTCGCTCATGGGAACTGCAAATAGGCCGAAAGGATAATTGTCTCTAAGATCAGATTTTGTGGTAAAAGGCAATTTTACAATATCATCAATTGATTGTATGCTTTCAGGTCCAATGCCTGCTTCCTGCATTTTGTTACGGTAATAAGGCACATTGAAATACACTCTTTCTACGGTTTCCCTGAGTTTATCGCTTTGAACATGCTTGATTCCGTTTCGATCCATGCACTCGAAATGGCGGTTCCAGATTTCCATATATGAAGATTTAATCCAAAGAGTTAATCAATTTTCGAAATCTACTATTAAAATAATCAATTTATTAAATTCCTCCTTGTTGCGCCCCCTGGCCTACGCCAACTGGCGGAGTCCTTCCCCCTAAAGGGGGGTTGAGGAGCTAAATTTTATATAAATCACTGGCTTTCAGCAATTCCATTTCATGGCTCTTAAGTGCTTTAATTGCATTCTCTGTATCACTGCAGCGCAGAATAATAATTGACTTGGCTCCGACAGAAAATGCATAGGTGTATTCAACACTGATATCCAGATCTGAAAGAATCCTTAATATTTTTGCATAGTGTTTTGCTTCATTGGGAGCCATAACTGAAATAACTTCAGTAAGATTAACCGTAAAATTTTGCTTTTTCAGCAATTCTCTTGCCCTTTCAGGATCTGATACAATAAGACGCAGAATACCGAATTCGGTCGTATCAGCAACACTTAATGCAGTTATCCTGATATTCTCCTCCCCAAGAACTTCAAGCACTTCTGTAAGACGTCCTGATTTATTTTCAAGAAAAATTGATAACTGATGTATAATCATATCTTTAACAATTTTATGGGTAAAAAGAATTTTCGAATATAAATATAAAATTTAACAGGAAGCAAAATCTATAATAAGATTACCTCTCAATTCTGATCCTGGCGTCAACAACAGTAATGCCATCAGGGCTTCCAATGAGAGGATTCAGGTCCATCTCCTTTATTTCAGTTGCATACCTTAATAAACTTGACAGCCTTACTATTATCTCTGCAAACTTGGGTTCATTAATTCCTGGTTTTCCTCTTGTACCTTTAATGATGCTATAACTTCTGAGGCTTCTGATCATCGATTCTGCTTCATTGAAGGTAAGAGGGGCCAGACCCGATGACACATCGCCAAGAACTTCAACAAAGATGCCTCCTAAACCACAAAGAATTATATGACCGAACCTTGGTTCATATTTAGCTCCGATAAATAGCTCCGTGCCTGAAAGCATTTGTTGAACAAGCACTGCTTTTACTCCCTTAATCTGCATCATTCTTCTGAATTCAGCCTCAAGATGTTTCACCGATTTAATATTGAGCGTTACACCACCGACATCTGATTTATGAACCGGTCCTACAACCTTCAGAGCCAGAGGATAACCCGTTTTATTTGCAACGTCTAAAAGCTCCTTTTTTGTACTTACGACTTTTTCTTTCACAACTAGTATGTGTGCTGCATTAAGAAGTCGTTGTATAATGAAGGGTTCAAGATAACCATTGTGAGATTCAGCTATAATCTGCCTTACAAGGGAGACATCAATATTCTCAAGAAATATTTTCTCTTCAGCAGGAGAAGGAGTATTGAAAATTTTTGTAAGGGCTCGTCCCAAAACAACTTCATCAGGGAAATTGACATGACCTTTATTAAGAAAATAACCAAGTTCTTCAGAAGAACTGGTCACTGAGGGTAAAATAGGATATAGCGGTTTATTACAATCTCTTATTTTTTTATGCAGAAGATCATATATTTCTGTCATATCGTTCAATCCGTTGCTGCCAAAAATCACGCTCATTCCATCAATCAGGGGAAGTTTCTTATCGACATATTCAATCACCCTGTCCAGCTGATCATTGGTGGCAGTTGCAATCATGTCAATCGGATTTATTGCGGATGCTCCGGGATTCATCATTGCAATTAAATTATCGTGATGAATGCCTGATATTTTAGGAATGTTCATTCCTCCGGATGATAATGCATCGGTAAGCATAACAGCAGGACCACCGGCGTGGGTGATGATAGCAATATTCTTCCCTTTCAGCTTCTTGTGAAAAAACACAGATGCCACAGTTGTAAGTTCCTCACGGCCAGAACACCTTACTATTCCCGCCTTCCGGAATAATGCTTCCACTGCTGAATCGGATGATGCCATTGCTCCGGTGTGAGATGAAGCTGCCCTGCTTCCGGCTTCCGTTGTACCGGCTTTTATCGCGGCAATCATGCATCCTTTGCGAATAAGGGATGAAGCATGATGAAGGAGCTTGTCCGGATTACGGATACTCTCCACATATATCAGTTTTATAGGAGAACTTACATCAGGTACATAGGTATTATCCCAGAATTCCATAACTTCCTCTACCCCCGTCTGAGCACTGTTACCTACTGAATATACGCTTGAAAAGTTAAGCCCTTTAGGCATTGCGGATTCAAAAATAAAAACTGCCGTCGCACCTGAACCTGAAACAAAATCACAACCCCTGCTGTTAAGTTTTGGTACAGGAGATGTAAACACACCCTGGTATGACGGAGTAATTACGCCTATACAGTTTGGTCCGATGAGACATCCGCCTGACTTATTTATAAGACCAGTGATTTCATCTTCCAGCTTTAATCCCTCGCTTCCCGATTCACTGAATCCGGCTGAAATGATAATAAATGCCCCGGTTTTTTTCCCATTTACAAGTATCTTAACTGCCTGTAAACATGATGATGCTGAAATTGCAAGTATGGCAAGATCGGTATCGGGTATATCATTCAAAACCCTGTAGGATTTAATCCCCTGAATCTTATCCTGTTTAGGATTAACCACATAGAGATTTCCTTTGTATTTACCCTCAATAATGTTTTTTAGCACTTTCCCGCCGGGTTTAAACAGATCATCTGATCCTCCTACTACGACAATGCTGGCAGGATTTATAAGTTTTTCATTTATCATAAGTTACAAGAATGGTGAAGGAATGAATTACTACATTCAATAAATCAGTCTGAGAGGAAACTACAAACCGGCAAACCTCTTAATGAAGCCCACATTATGTGCAACGACAAATAAATACTTCTCTGATATATAAAGACTTACAATCAATTTTCTGGTTTAAATACTGAGAGCAAGTTAATAAAAATAAATAGCATAAAAACAAGATAATTGTCATTGGCACGAAAGTAGCAAGATATGAGTTGGGGAAATTTGTTCAAAAGCATTCATGGGTTTGCTGATCTGTCTTAAAAAATTACTTTTGCAATAAGTCATTTTCAAAAAACGATCTTAAAACTACTTTATATGAAAAAACCATATCCACAGGTCCTCTTGACAATTATTTTCATTTTCACCCTTTCTCTTTTCACTCATGCTCAGCACTCCGATATTTATTCTGACGGACCAGGTTATGGTGAAAATTGCACAACAATAATGGTCGGCCGTCGTGCTTCAAGCGATGGTTCTGTGATGACTTCCCACAGTTGCGACGGAAACTACAGAACATGGCTTGAAATTTACCCTCATCAAAAATTTGATCAGGGTGCACTGCACCAGGTTTACAGTGGGATGCTTCACACTGAAGAAGCCTGGGACATGACCAAAGTAGTACTAAAAGGTGAAATCCCGGAAGCTTCCGAGACCTTTGCCTTTCTGAATACAGCATATCCATGCCTCAATGAAAAACAGCTGGCTATAGGAGAAACAACTATTTATGGTCGGGAAGAGCTTGTAAATCAGAATGGAATGTTTCTTATAGAAGAACTTGAAAAAATTGCTCTGCAGAGATGCAAAACAGCAAGAGAGGCAATTGCACTCATTGGCAAACTGGCAGAAGAATACGGATATGCCGACCTCGCTGAGTGTATTACACTCGCCGATCCGAAAGAGGTATGGCAACTGGAAATTGCCGGTTCCGGGAAAGGGAAACCTTCTTCAATCTGGTGTGCTGAAAGAATTCCTGATGAGAATATTGGAGTATGCGCCAATATTTCCAGGATATCAGACATAGATTTCAGGAATCATGACTATTTCATGTACAGGACTGACTTACAAAATGTTGCTAAGAATCTCGGTTACTGGGACGGAAAAGAGCCTCTGAAATTTTGGAAAATCATCAATGGTAAAAAACCATTCTCAATAAGAGAATTCTATATTTTAAGCACACTGGCTCCTTCATTAAATCTGTCCTTTGATGCAGTTGAACTTCCATTTTCAGTAAAACCTGAAAAAAAACAATCTCCTCGCGACATTATGAAGTTTTTCAGGGAGACGTATGAAGGGACACAATGGGATATGACCAAAAACCTTCTCATTACAGTTAAAGAAAAAGACAAAGACGGAAAGGAAACGGAGAGGCAGGTCAAATCTCCTATTATAAACAACTGGATGAATAATGACATTCGGAATTTGCTTAACGCGATAAAGCCCGGGCTCGTTGAACGTCAGAGGACCATTGCAATAGCAGGATGCTCATACTCGCATGTAATTCAATGCCGTGACTGGCTTCCTGACGAGGTGGGAGCCATTGCTTGGTTTTCTTTTGACAATCCTGGTGAGAGTCCTAGAATACCTATCTTTTCGGGCGTCCTGAGTCTTCCTCCTTCTTTTAATGTTTGTGGTCAGCCGCGTTACAGAACTGATGCTGCTATATGGTCATTCCGTGAAGCCAACCGGCTTGCGACTGTAAACTGGTCAAAAGGAAGAACTCTTATTGAGCCGGCCGTTCAGGAATTTGAAGATAAGGCATTTACTGAGTTGCCATCTGTTGAAAAAAGGGTCGTTGAATTAGTAAAGGATGGAAAAAACGAAGAGGCGAAGAAATTTGTAACATCTTATACCACAAGTTTTGCAGATGCTGCCATGAGAAGGTGGGAAGACCTGAAGGTTACTTTATGGGGAATGTTCGGGAGAGGTTTTTAATTCTTAATTCTCCTTTTCAGAAAGGAAAGAAATGGGTTTAAAAATTTATCTAAAAGAAAAACTAAGAACTGTCACAAAGACACTCAGAGAAACACAGAGCTGCACAGAGAAAAATAGCCTTTTGAAGCTGAGTTGGTTGATAAAAGTTGAGAAGTATTCAGGCAGGTTTTTGTATCTTTGTGAACTGATAAATAACAGGTATGATATTGACTATAAAAGAGATACTTAAGAAGGAAGTATTTACAAGAGAAAATATAATATCTCTCCTTGAATCTGAAGGTGAAGACAGAACTCTTCTTTACAAAAAATCAGCGGAAATAAAAGAGAGATTCATTGGTAATAAGGTATGGTTCAGGGGATTAATTGAGTTTTCCAATATATGCAGCAAAGACTGCCTCTACTGCGGTATCCGAAAGGGAAACAAAAACCTTACAAGGTACAATCTCTCTGATGATGAAATTCTTGCAGCTGCCAGGTTTGCTTATGAAAATCATTACGGTTCAATTGCTCTTCAATCGGGTGAAATTGAAAGCCCCTACGTTACGAACAGAATCGAGAATCTGCTATACAGGATCAAAGAATTATCAGCCGGAGAATTAGGAGTAACTTTATCAGTAGGTGAGCAGGATCATGAAGTATACAAAAGATGGTACGATGCAGGAGCCCACCGGTATCTTCTGCGGGTTGAATCCACAAACCAGAAGCTTTATGAAAAGATCCATCCCAATGATTCAAAACATGATTTTAATAACAGGTTAAAATGCCTTAAAAGTCTGCAGAATATAGGTTATCAGACTGGCACAGGAGTAATGATCGGTTTGCCGTTTCAGACAATGGACGATCTTGCTGGCGACCTACTTTTCATGAAAGAATTTGATATAGACATGTGTGGCATGGGACCATATATTGAACATGCAGATACGCCTTTAATTAAACATTCAGGAAAGCTGATGCCTCTGTCTGAGAGATTAGATCTTACACTTAAAATGATAGCCATAATCAGAATAATGATGAAAGATATTAATATCGTTGCTGCCACTGCTCTTCAGGCAATTGACCCAATGGGGAGGGAAAAGGCGGTTAAGATAGGCGCCAATATCCTTATGCCAAATATTACCCCCGGTAAATACCGTGATAGTTATAAATTGTATGATAATAAACCTTGTACTGACGATTCAGCTGAAGATTGCCAGAGCTGCCTTGAGGCACGTGTTAGCCTCGCTGATGCGGAAGTTATATATGGTGAATGGGGCGATTCAAAGCATTATAAAGAGAGAAGAGCCAAATAATTGAAAATACGGCATCGGATATCAGATTAAAATTTTTTATTACTCCTTCTTGATTCTCTGCATCACAATTTTTGTGTCCGGGCAGCCAGTCAAATTTGATACCTGCCAGTCAAGTTTTGCATATAGGGCAAAAGTTTTCTTGTCCAGATTTATATATGAATTATAACGTACCTTGTACACAATACCAAGAACTGTGCAAGTTTATGAATTAAAAAACTATAGTCCTGACATGAACCTGATTCAATGCTTTCAGATCCCTTTCCAGAAGAAGACGCTGTTTTTCATCTCCTTTTAATTCTAGAATGATAAGTCCGGCAGGCTCTCCAAAAAAGACTTCATTTACGCCGAGACGGGTCCGTATATTACACCCATAAGACGTGAGAATTTTCTGAACCGATAAAACCACTGGCTGGCTTCTTTCAACAAGAACACCAAGGATCTCCACTCTTTCTTTGGCAGATTGAATATTCATAGGTTCTGAATCAGATGTGAAAACCATTTCCCGGGTCTCAATTCCATCGAGCTTTTTCAGTTCCATGGCGAGATTATCCGTATCAGCAGGATCACCGTTAAGATGAAGAATTATATAGGCTTCGCGACTGCAGACCTCCTCAGTTACTTCATGGAATCCAAGTCGGGTTGTGATTACATTTGCATGGCGCGAAAGTACACCCTGTGTAAGTCCGGCTTCTTTGATCCTGTCGATGATTTTAATTCCGAGAACTTTTATCATAACTATTCAGATTTATATATTTCACTGTAGATTTAAGTGTACAGCGTCAGGTGTCGGGCGACAGTCATCAGGGAGATCAGATCCAAATCTTTCTACCTGATACCAGTTGCCCGAAGCCTTAAAAATAGAGATCCCGTTCCCCCAGCTTAATCCTTTCAATTTTTTCTTTTGTAGTCTGAGCAACACCGGCATCCAGCTTTTCCAGGTTCTTTTCGATAGCTTTCCATCCTTTTCCCACCGTTTCTCCCTGGGCATAATCGCAGATATATTCCGAAAGAGTTAAAATGGCATTGGGAGTACAGAATCTCTTTATGAATCCCGGCACCGAAAACTCCATGAAATGCTCGCCGGTACGCCCCATCCTGTAACATGATGTGCAGAATGATGGCAGATAATCATTTTCCAGGAGTTCATCGATAACTTCTGCCAGCGAACGTGCGTCATTTATTTTAAATTGCTCACGATTCAGATTCTGTTTTTCATTTTTAGTATCTGAATATGAACCAAGTTCGAGTTTTGTTCCACCATCTATTTGTGATACACCGTATTGCATAGCTTCCCTTCTAACATCAGGTGATTCCCTTGCCGTTAAAATCAAACCGGTGTAGGGTACGGCAAGTCGTAATATTGCTACCAGCTTCTTAAAATCTTCATCCCCTGTTTGATACTTCTGATCGATATTCAGGCTGAGAGCATCTTTTATCCTTGGGAATGAAATTGTATGCGGGCCTACATTATAACAGGCTTCAAGGTGGTTTGCATGGCGTACCAGTCCCATAACTTCGAATCTCCAGTCATAAAGGCCAAATAAAGCACCTATTCCGACGTCATCTATACCTGCTTCCTGAGCCCTGTCAAGAGCTGTTAATCGATATTCATAATCTCTTTTTTTACCTCCCAGATGATACCATTTATATGCTTCAGGATGATAGGTCTCCTGGAATATCTGGTATGTTCCAATACCTGATTCTCCTACGATTCTGAATCCTTCAATATCAAGAGGAGCAGCATTGATATTTACCCTCCGTATTTCCCCATGACCTTTTTTAACTCCATACACAATTTTAACTGTATGGGCTATATATTCAGGAGAGTAATCGGGGTGTTCGCCATAAACCAGTACTAGTCTCTTTTGTCCGTTATCCTCAAGAGCCTCAACCTCTTTAACTATTTCGTCATCACTCAGCGTTTTACGGATAGCTTCGGCATTGGTAACTCTGAATCCACAGTATTGACAGTTATTAATACATCTGTTTCCTATATACAAGGGTGCAAAAAGCACTATTCTGTTCCCATAGACTTTCTCCTTTAATTCGCGGGCCCCCTGTTTAATCTCATCTGCAAGACCAGCTCCGAGAGAGTTTATAAGAACAGCGGTTTCTTCCAGGGTAAGTCGTTGCTTATCAAGCGATTTGGCAATAACGTCTCTTACTCTCTTCTTATCAGGTTTGGTATTTTTTATCAGATTCCAAATCTCTTCAGGATCAATGAATTGCTTCATCCGCTGATCGGGAATACTCAATTTTTCAGGTGAAAATTTCATTTATATTTAAATTAAATTTCAATAAAAAAAAACGACAATTCTTCAGATAAATTCAAGCTGAACTTCTCATGTTTGTCTTTAACCTCAGCCCCCCAACCCCTTCTCCCAGGAGAGAAGGGGAACTTTTACTTATTGAAGTTGATTTTTCTTGCCCCTCCCTCTTGGGGGAGGGGTTGGGGAGAGGTAATCTATTATGCAAAGATAATCAACAAATGACCCTTTGGAAATGATTTCTGTCAATAAATAAGGTCTGATATTTCTTCTATGGCCAGCTTGACTTTTGCTATGGCGGACTTATCTGAAAAGTTAACTGCTCCATGCATCATTTTATGGAATGAGATTGTGATTTTATTTGCAGAGTCAAAGTTTGTCCTGTCAAAAACATTCAGAAGAACCTCCGGTTTATTATCCTTTTTCCTGAGGATGATTGCCATTCCTTTTGAATTAAAAAACTCAGCCTCAACTGAAACTGCATATATCCCATATGCAGGCAGAATTTTGCATTCTTCTGTTAAAGGGATCTGTACGAACAGAGGCAGATCATGAATTTGTTGATTAAGATAATTCTCAGGTCTTCCTTTTATAATGTAATAATGATCGAGGTATGCATTTGCTCTCTGTATATAACCCTCGCTTATAGCCTGTCTGATTTTAGTGGAACTCACGGTTTCGTGATACACCTCCTGTTCGGGAATCTCTTCTGCCTCAAATTCATATTTTTCCTGCCATTCCCATAGTTGTTTATAATTGCCTTCCTTGTTGAATCCAAAATGATGATTAAAACCGACAACTACAACTTTTGCATGAAGAATGCCATGCAGCAGGTCTCTCACAAATTGTTCGCTAGTGATTTTCGAGAACTCCCTGGTGAAATTAACTATTATGACATTGTCAAGTCCGGCTTTTTCAAGCAGATCGAGTTTCTCTTCCTGCGAATTAATTAGTTTAAGATCTTTCCCAGCAGTATCGGGGTACAGAACTTTGCGGGGATGGGGATCAAATGTGATCAGAACAGATTCGCCGTTGTATTTCCCGGCAAGCATGCTGAGCCGGTTAAGTATTGTCTTATGTCCGATATGAACTCCGTCAAAGGATCCGGTTGTAACGACAGGGTTTATGATGTTTTTAGCTTCCTCAAAGCTATTGAAGATCTTCATTTCAGGGCCGAATCCTAAATTTTATTCTCCTTTACAAAATATGCAACTTTTTCTATCGAAGTTATCATATCATATTCTTCCAGGTAAATCCCTGAAGGCACATTAAGAGGAATGGTTGTAAAATTCAGAATACCTTTAATACCATAGCGTACAGTTTCTTCGGATATCTCTCTTGCAAAGTCAGGAGGAACAGTTAGAATTGCTATCCGGATATCTAGTTCTTTTATCATCCTTTCAATATCGTTGTACGGATAACATTTTACCCCCGAAATTACTTTATTGATTTTCTGCGGATCATTATCGAAGGAAGCCACAAGATTAAGTTTTGATCTTTTCCCCTTAAAATAACCGGCAACAGCTCTCCCCAGGTTTCCAATCCCTATAACTGCAACATTCATACTCTCTTCAGAGTCTATTATGGTGCTTATAGTATCGATAAGTTCCCTGACATCGTATCCTTTTCTGAGAACACTAGAATAACCAATCAGCATAAGGTCGCGCCTTACCTGTACGGCTGTGATATGAAGACGCGCAGCCAGATCGTGAGAAAAGATGAAATTTCTTTTTTCGTTAAGGCATTCCAGAAGTGTTCTCCTGTACTCGCTGAGCCTTTCTACGGTTTTTCCTGGTAGTTTCATCATAATTTTCAGGTAATGGTTATTTGTTTTTTTGGTAATCTTATAGTAAATACTGTACCTACATCCGGAGTGCTTTCAACTTTAATTGTGCCATGATATAATTCGACAACTTTTTTAACAATTGAGAGTCCTAGTCCGCTTCCGGAAATATTCCTGGTCTTTTCATTCTTGATCCTTACAAATTCAGCAAAGAGGTTTTCAGTATCATTTTTAGTGATTCCAATGCCTGTATCAGAAATTATCAGAATTGCTTCACTGTCAGAACTATCTATTGTAATCTCGGCTTTACCGCCAATTTTATTATACTTAACAGCATTGGATATGAGATTATTAAATATAATTTCAATATCATCAGGGTCGGCCATTATCATAACATCGCTCCTTACATCAAGATTTATGCTCACATCCATCTGGATTGCGTAAGGCTGTACTGTAATTATTGCTTCTGAAGCGATTTCCGCAAGGTTTACCTCCTGGATCTTTTCTTCTTTTCTTTCAAGTCTGATCTTTGTAAAATCCAGCAGGTCCATAATGAGGCTTCTCATCCCCTGTATTCGCTGAAGAGATCTTTCAATCGGCGTGGCATAATCATCAATCAGTTCACCGGCCTGCTTACCCTGCATCATCCTCAGGTATCCTTCCAGCGCATTTAAGGGTGCTTTCAATTCGTGTGACAAAACGGAAAGAAACTGATACCTGATCTTTTTGCCTTCCTGTTTCATCTTATGCGTTATCCGCTTAAGATACTGCTGTTTGGTTATGTTTTCAATACTCGATTTCAGCTCCTGTGGTGTAAAAGGCTTGGGAATAAAATCAATGGCACCATCGCGGGTGGCACGTACGGCTACATCAAGAGAAGCATAAGAAGTTATCATCGCGACAACTATATCAAAATTTCTTTTCCTTATATACTCAAGCACTTCAACACCCTGGATACCTGGCAATTTGTTATCAAGTAACAGAATATCAGGCATATCACGCTCGAGTATAGCTAAGCCTTCCTCTCCGGTAGCAGCTTCAGTAACTTCGAACGTATAATCCTCATCCATGAAAGGATATGTTACATGAAAATTGTTGAGAATCCTCGAAACACCTGATCTTATACCAGGTTCATCATCAATGATTAGTACTTTAAGAACAGCCATTTCAAAGTTTTAATAATTTCATAACCTCCTGATCGAGCTGCTCTGGCCTTATGCCTTTTTCAAGATATCTGTCAGCTCTTATCCACGATTTTTCCTGGTCAGAATCAATACTGAACGATAATCCTGTTTCGTGAGATACTGCAGTAGCAAGAATTACCGGGACATCAGGATATTTTCTCTTTATCTTGTAACATAAAATGAAGCCGCTGTCGTCACTTTCCATCATAAGATCAAAAATTGCCAAATCAGGTTTGAACCTGGTTATCACAGATTCTGCCTCTGCCTGACTTTCAACGGCAACAGTTTTGTAGCCTGCTTTTTCAAGATTAAAAACTGTCTGAAAGAGGTAGTCCGGATCGTCATCAGCAACCAATATTGTTATGTCACTCTTCTTCATTGTTCCACAAATTTCTAAAAATTCTTTAAATCAACCAGTTATTATGCTAAATATGATCAACGTAATTTTAATAACATTGTTTCTGGGTACTGGGTGTTAGATTCTCAGTTCTGTTCATTATTATGTTTCTTCCCTTTGTGTTACTTTGTGTATTACTTTGGTTCCTTTGTGTTTAAATGATTTTTTTTACCACAAAGTCGCTCAAAGGTTTTCACTAAGGTTCACAAAGGCAATTCTTTAATAATATTTCTTAGTCCCTTAGTCTCTTAGTCTTTCAGTCACCCTTTCTCCCCTTCACCTTTTCTCCCCATCTATTCTTTCCTCCTTGGCAGTACAATCTTAAAACTCGTACCTGTAACTCCTTTAGCAGGGTTGTTATTCGAATCGGCTGTTATCTGTCCTTTATGCATTTTTACAATGCCGTAGGCAGTTGCAAGGCCGAGACCGGTACCCTGTCCGATGCTTTTTGTCGTAAAAAACGGTTCGAAGATTTTAGCCCTGTCTTCTTCCCTGATCCCGGTGCCGGTATCACTTATAACAATTATTACATCGCTTAGCGTATCCTCCATTTTAATATTGATTTTCCCTCCTGAGGGCATTGCATCAAAAGCATTCTTAATAAGGTTTGTAATAACCTGCATCATCTGTTCCTGATCAAGCATAGCTTCTGGTGTTGTCGTCCGGTTATCAATATTAATTTTCACTTCCGGAGGAATAATCAGGCTTTCAAGGCTGTGATTTACCAGGTCTACAATGCTTACCATCTGATGATTCACCTGGTTCTTGCGAGCAAAATTCAATAATCCTGCGACAATTTTTTTGCATCTGCCGGCCTGGTCAACGATCAGTTTCAGATCCTCGCGTACAGGATCTCCGGCATTCGATTCTTCGAGCAGGATATTGCTGTACATTATCACGACTCCGAGCGGATTGTTTAGCTCGTGAGCTATCCCGGCTGAAAGTTGACCCATATGGGCCAGTTTTTCAGATTGCTTAAGAGCCTGTTTCATGGATGACAGTTTCTCATTCGACAAAGCAAGCTCCTTAACTGATTTGTGAAGCTTTTCAATTGTATAGGGAAGGCACATCTCAACCTCTGCGAGTCCCTTCTTTATGGCTATAGCGTGCTCAACACAACTCTCATAGCCGCATGCTCCGCAATCGAGCTGATCCTTCTTGGTCTTCTTCCCCATTTTAATAAGAATGTCTTTGACATCATTCTCATTAAGAGATTCAATGCGATGATCCTCGGGTTTATGTCTTATCGACAGGTCCAGTTCTGCAAATTCGTCAAATGATTTCTGCCAGTTAACCTGATCAATATTCTGCATTTTACTATTGGCATATGAACTTACGAGTGACCGTCTGTTGTATTGCTTTCCGTTTTTTGACAATCCTGGTCCCATAATGCATCCTTCACAACAGAGCAATTCCATATGCTGGTTCGTTATTAGTCCTGCTTCAAATTCCTTTAATGCTCCCTGGAAATCAATTCTTCCTTCGGCGGCTATCATATTTCCGGTAATGGCGTTATCGCTGATTTTAGCTGTCTGCAATAACCCTCGTGCTACAGGGAAAATGGCCCCCCTTCCTCCCACAGGCGGATCAAAATCGGCAGAAATAGTTGTTTCCGGCATTATTCCTCTGTAGGACAACATATCTCTTAATTCTGTAAAAGTTATTGCCTCATCAATCTCACTGCTTTCAGCTTTTTTTGCAACACAAGGTCCAATAAACACAATTTTTGTATCCTTCCCATATTTCTCACGTACTACTCTGCTCATTGCTACCATAGGTGAAACAACCGGAGCAAGATTATCGACCAGAGACGGGTGATAATATTTTACATAGTTTACAATTGATGGGCAATCAGATGATATATAGAACTTCTTTTCCTCCGATACCAGCTTTTTATATCTGTCAGCTACCAGGTCGGCGCCAAATGAAACTTCAGCAACAAATTCAAAACCCAACGATTTTATCATGCCGATAAGAAAATGATAATCAGGAATATCAAAAAACTCTGCAGGAAAACTGGGAGCAATAATGGCTGCAACTTTGGATTCGTTTTCTAAAAGTTTCACTACCCTGTCTGTTGTATTAAGAAATACTTTAGCTCCCTGACTGCATACTTTTGTACAGTTGCCACAAGCGATGCATCTTTCATCGATTACCTCAGCCTGTCCTCCCACAATTCTGATAGCCTTCGCAGGGCATTCTCTAACGCAGGTATAGCATGTCCGGCAAAGCTCCTTTATTGTGTATACCAACATATTAAATCGTTTTTTTAATCATAACAATACATTCCTTTTCTCAAAATGAGTATAGAATATCTTCTTGTCTTTAATATCAGAATTTTCTTTTAACAACTTCTCATATAAATTGATGAGAGATGGCGATTTACACGGCAGGTTAATGGCTTCAGTATCATCCGTCTGGTAAACAAGTTTTGACCTGCTTCTGATTTCATCCCTTGAAGGGCTGAAAGGTAACCCTGCACCATGGACACATCCGCCCTGACAAGTCATTACCTCAACCAGATCATATTTCTTCCCGGATGCCAGGGCAGTCTTTAGTTTTTCCAGGGCAGTAAGACCATCGACTACAGCCACCTTTATCTCTGTTTCACCAACTATCAATGACATTTCCCTGAATGAACCACCTGTTCTGATCTTTTTAAAAACCTGCTTATCAGGCTCTTTCTTTGTTTTCTGATAATGATATGATCTGATGACACCTTCTGCCATTCCTCCCGAAACTTCGGCTAGTATGGCTGCCGAGCTTCTTCCTGACATTGGTTCATCAGCAGGTTCATGTTCAACATTTGAAGTATCAATTCCATATAACCTTATCAGTCTTGCAAGTTCCCTTACCGTCAATACTGAATCCACATCACTGATACCCTTTCTCATCATTCCATCACGACGGGCCTCAAATTTCATGGCCATACAAGGAGTAGCAGATACTGAAAAGATCTCCTCAGGTTTTACTTTCAGCTGGTCCGCTACCAGGGTCTTTATCAGCACCCCGGTAATCTGCTGCGGAGATTTAACAGTTGAAAGCTGTGGAAGAAGAGAAGGAATAAACTGTTCAGCATATTTTACCCATGCAGGACAAGCCGAAATGTACAAAGGGCTTTCAGATTTATTCTCAATCCTGGCGGATAACTGATCAGTAATTTCGGATAAACAAACATCCGTACCAAACCCTGTTTTGTAAACCTTGTCAAATCCGATTTTACGAAGGATGGCATTAAGAATCTTATCAAATTCCCTGGTGTATCTCATCCCCAGCTCTTCAGCGATTCCATAAACCACCATTGAAGAATACTGAATTACTTTTACTATTTCGGGTTTATTGAGATATTCCTGAACTTCCGTAATATTATGTTTCTCGTGAAGTGCACCTGTAGGACACACCAGGACACACTGCCCACAGTGAATACAGCTTGAAAAGTTGAAATCCCTGTCCATGGCAGCTCCAACATGTGTTTCTTTTCCTTTATTTATAAAATCGAGCGTTGTGGCTGTTATTACCTCTTCACAAACTCTTACACACCGGCCGCAAAGAATGCATTTGGAGAGTTCCCTTATTATAGCAGGACTTGACTGGTCTAGGCGAGGTTTAATTTTCCTTCCCCGTATGCGTCTTTCTCGGATATTAAGTTCCTCAGAAAGACGTTGAAGTTCACAATTCAGATTCCTGTCGCAGTAAAGACAATCGTCGGGATGGTTTGAAAGAAGAAGCTCAACAATTGTTTTCCGTGCAGTAATGACTCTGGGCGAATGGGTTTTTATCTTCATCCATTCCTCCACCGGTTGTGAGCACGCTGTTACCAATCGATCACGGCCTTCGACCTCAACAACACACATCCTGCAGGCACCTGTAGGTGTAAACTCTTTCATCCGGCAGAGAGTAGGTATAATAATTCCGTTGCGGTTGAGGGCCGAAAGGATTGTCTCACCCTTTTCGGCTTTTATTTTCTTATTATTTACCTGTATTGTGAAAAGCATAAAAGCTATTTAACGTTTATTGCACTGAATTTACAGATATCAAAACATATTCCACACCCAATGCACTTCTCCTCAACAATAAAAAAGGGCTGAAGACGGGTACCGTAGATGGCATTTACCGGACATTTGGCGGCACATGCGGTGCATCCGGTGCATTTATCAACATCAATTGAGAATGTTCTGAGTCCCCTGCAGATATTGGCTCTGCATTTCCGGTCGAATATATGTTCTTCAAACTCATCCCTGAAATTTTTAAGGGCGCTGATAAAGGGGTTTGGAGCCGTCTGTCCCAGTCCGCACAGAGAGGTATCTTTCATTACTGTGGCAATTGTTTCAAGTTGCATAACTCCTTTAAACCTCTCGAGGGTAGTACCAGATTCTTCATTTAAAGGTTTTCTGATAACACTCTCAAGTATTTCGAGCATTCTTCCCGTTCCTTCACGGCATGGGATACATTTGCCACAACTTTCATTCCTGATAAACTCCATATAATATCTCACAAGGTCAACCATACATGTGTTTTCATCAATAATCACGAAGCCGCCTGCTCCCATCCCAATACCCTTTTTTCTAAGTTTTTCATAATCAATTGGAGTATCGAGGTTTTCAGCTGTAATGAATGAACCTGATGCACCTCCAAGTTGTATGGCTTTAAACTCTTTTCCTTCTTTTATTCCGTCAGCAATATCTTCCAGGATTGTCCTGATTGTTGTACCCATTTCTATTTCAACAACTCCCGTCAGCCTTCCTTTTCCTGCCATGGCAAATACTTTTGTGCCCGGACTGTTTTCTGTTCCAAGTGTGCGAAACCAGTCAGGTCCGTTCTGCATAATTAGAGGGACATTCATAAGAGTCTCCACATTATTTATAACAGTCGGCTTCCCGAATAATCCAGCAGTAGTTGGATAAGGAGGCTTAAGCTGGGGCATGCCCCTTTTTCCTTCAAGAGTATTAATCAATGCAGTTTCTTCACCGCATACAAAAGCTCCTGGTTCAACACGGATAGTTATCTCAAGATTATAACCACTTGAAAATATGTTATGTCCGAACAGTCCGAAATCGCGGGCTCTTTCGATTGCTTTCTGCAGCCTGTTCTTTGCATGATCAGATCCTGACCGCATAAAGATAATTGCATTTGACGCTCCTATTGCATAGGAAGCAATTGCTATTCCTTCAATCAACCTGTGCGGATCACTTTCAAGGATTGTCCTGTCGGTAAATGCACCCGGGTCACTCTCTTTGGCGTTACAAATAAGATATCTTGCATTGGATGTCGTATTAAGAGCATGCTTCCATTTTAATCCTGTAAGATATCCTCCGCCGCTTCTGCCTCTTAATCCGCTCTTCTCAATAATATCGCAAACTTCTTCAAAAGTGTAATGTCGTATTGCTTTGATATATGCGCGGTAACCTCCCCGGGCTATGTATTCTTCAATACTTTCAGGATCATAGCATCCACAGTTGTTCAGAATTACTCTTTTCTGGTTGGCAAAAAACGGCAATTCATCCATAAATGGAATTCCCGGCCACAATTCAAATCCTTTTGAGCCTGTCTGGCCTGCAAGGTCATCCTCATTTATATCATTATGAAAAACACCGTTCAGAAGAGGTTCCACCTTCTCTTCAGTTATGTTTCTGAAAAACAGTTTGTTTTTACCAGGAATATGAATACATACCAGAGGTTCATATGAAGCAGGTCCTGTGCATCCGACCTGGATAAAAACGGCTGAGGGTTCATTTTCCTTTATGTATGTATCGATCGCATCACAGGTTTTTTCCGACCCGGCGATTACACTGCTCGTTCCAGAAGAAACATAGATTATCGGTTTATCTGTTTTTTCCCTTCTCACGTATTGCAACACTTTTTCAGTCTCCGGAAGCAATGTATCGGATTCATATGTAAGAACCTTGTCTATCAGGAATGTTTTTATATCTTCCATCGGGAGTATTTACAGCAATTAGTCTTTTTCTATAACGTATTTTAGCTTCTTAATCAGTTCAGGAAGCTGTTCAGCTTTAATATGAGTGTGATACTGCCCGTTTACATTAATTATGGGTCCATTGCAACATCCGCCCATGCATGAAACAATTTCGTAACTGAAATTTCCATCCCTCGTTGTTTGCCCCGGTAGAGTACCAGTCTCTTCCTTTATTTTATTTATGATTGATTGCGATCCATTGAGGAAACAAGATGTCCCGTTGCAAATCCTGATCTGAATTTTTCCGTAGGGAATGAACCTGAATCTGTCATAGAAAGTTGCGAGACCATATATCTTAGTTGTGCTCATTCCCAGGAAACTGCCCGTTTTTACAATAGCTTCTTCGGAAAGATATCCAAGATCATCCTGAATTTCCTGAAGCAGAGGAATAAGATCTTCTCTTTTTCCAGACTTGTACTTATTAAGGATTGCTTCAACTGAACCAGCCATTGATTTTGATTTAGTGTTCATTTTGCCCCTTACGTTTTCCTCCATGGAATAAATAATTTACTTTTTCCCTAAGGCGAAAGAAGAGAACTACTGAGGAATAAGAGACTTATTTAGTTTTAAATATAAAATCAGACTCAAATTCCAGATACAAATATAATTTATTTTATTGTTAATAAATAAACATTGTTATTTTATTAACAATAGATATACATTTTTGCGTTATCTACATGCAAATCATAACACGCTGAATATGTTTGTTTTGTGGCGATTTAATGAACATATTTCAAAAATTCATCTCCTTTCGAAGCAAATATTGATCCTGATTTATACAATAAAACGGTGAATTTCTGATTTTATGAGGCTTATCATGACACCGAAATAATTATTACTTTTGATGTTGTGTTTATTTTTGAACAGTAAGAAAATGGCTCAGAGAATTGAGATGCAAATCTGTCTTGGCAGTTCCTGTTTTTCCAGGGGGAATAAAGATGTTGTAATGTTTATAAGAGAATACCTCAGGAAAAATCATCTTGACGACAAAGTCGTTTTCAAAGGTGCACGATGTATGGGTCGTTGCAGTAATGGACCTAATCTGAAAATAAACGAAGTGACTCTTGAGGGAGTGACACTTTCAAGGATTGAGAGCATACTGGAAAAGGAATTTGCCGGATTAGTTTAATGAAAGTTTGGAGTGAGCTAGAGTTTGGAGTTGATATGACAAACAGAAAACCTATAGTTTATATAAATGACGAAAAATGCAGGAACTCATATTCCTGTGTACGGGTTTGCCCTGTGAATGCCATCGAAGTTAAACCACAGAGGGCTCATCCTTATATTCTTCCTGGCAGATGCATAGGATGCGGACTATGTTATGTCTCATGTACGCCTCATGCAATTGAATTCCGCGATTCAAAGGAAGATGTGAAAAAGTTGTTATCATCCGGGAGGAAAACAGCTGCCCTTATTGAACCAAGTATCGCATCGGAGTTCGATGATATAACTGATTACAGGAAATTCGTCGCAATGATCCGTTCCCTTGGATTTGACTATGTTCATGAGGATTCATTCGGTGTTGATCTTATTGCTGCAGCTTATGCAAAAATGTTTTTAAAAGCTGAAGGCAAATATCTGATAACTGCAAACTGCCCTTCAATTGTAAAACTTGTCGAGAAATTTCATCCTGAACTGGTCCCCAACCTTGCTCCGCTTGTCTCTCCAATTATTGCTACGGCAATGGTTGTAAAAAAGTTATATGGACCTGAAGTTGTAACTGTCCAGATAGGTCCTTGTATCGATGCTAAAGACGAGGCATTTATTTATGAATCAAAGAATCTTATTGAAGGGGTACTGACTTTTGTGGAGCTGAGAGAACTTTTTGACGAATTCAAGATCCAGGAAAGACTGGTAAAAATATCTGATTTTGACCCACCTCATGGAAACTGGGGAGCGCTCTACCCTCTTCCTGCAGGGATTATCCAGGCTGGAGGGATAAAACGTGATATGGTTTCAAGTCGCGTAATAACAGCTTCGGGAAAAGAAGAAGTACTTGAAGCAATTAATGATTTTGATAAATACATCGATACGTTACAACATCATTTTAACCTGTTCTTTTGCCATGGTTGTCTGCTGGGTCCTGGGATGCAGCATCATAATGAACGTTTCAGGAGAAGAGCGCTTGTAAGCAGATACGCCCAAAAAAGGGTAGGTCAGCTTGATAAAGCACTGTGGCAGAAAAATATGGAGAAATGGTCAAAACTCGATTTTTCCAGAACTTTTACCCCCGACGATCAAAGAATACCTGATCCACCTGAAGAGGCTATACATGAAGTTCTTAAAATAATAGGCAAAGAAATACCTGAAGAAGAGGTAAACTGTGGTGCATGTGGCTATATGTCGTGCCGTGATTTTGCATCAACTGTTGCCAAGGGACTTGCTGTACCTGAAATGTGCCATACATTCAACCTGCGTAACAAACAGGAATATATCGAGACCCTGAGACAGACCAACAGGAAACTTGCCGAAACAAAAAAAGCGCTAAAAGAGTCTGAAGAACTTGCCCGCAGGGAAAAAGAGATTGCACAGAGCGCTTCAGATATGATGAATAATATGCTTGAAAAGCTTCCTACCGGTGTGGTAATTGTTGACAACAACCTTAAAATACTTCATTCAAATCAAAGTTTCATCAACATAATCGGTGAAGATGCCAAAGCTATTTCGGACGTGATTCCAGGACTTGCCGGTGCAGATATTAAAACACTTATTCCTTTCAACGTATACAATATGTTCACGTTTGTTCTGAAGGAAGATGAACCTGTTTTAAGCAAAGATGTCCATTTTGAAGATAAAATGCTGAATATTTCGATCTTCCCCATCAGAAAAAATAAGATTTGCGGAGCCATAATCCGTGACCTTTATTCCCCTGAAGTCCAGGGTGAAGAGGTAACCAGCAGGGTTAGTGAAGTGATTGAAAAAAACCTTGAAATGGTTCAAAAAATAGGATTTCTCCTGGGGGAAGGCGCATCGGAAACAGAACAGATGTTAAACTCAATTATTGAATCTTACAAATCAAAAAAAATAAACACCAAAAAAATCCCGAAATAATCGTTCATGAACAGGAATTTCTTCATAGAAGTAAACAGTCAGCAAAGAAACTTCGACCTTGAGCGGATAAGCGGTGATGTATTTCTCTACAGGTATATAAAAGAAGAAGACCGGGTGATTGCTGTTCTTTCAGATGGCATGGGGCATGGGGTTAAAGCAAATATCCTTGCAACCCTTACGGCAACAATGGCCATAAATTTTACCCGTGAGCACAAAGAGGTTGACCGGATAGCCGAGATAATAATGAATACACTTCCTGTATGCAGTGAAAGGAAAATCAGCTACTCAACTTTTACAATAATTGATATTGAAAGCAGTGGAAGAGCAACAATATTGGAATATGACAACCCTTCATGTATTATCCTGAGAGGAAATCAAATATTTGATCCTTCATGGAAAAAGGTTGTACTTGAGAAGGGAAAGAATTCGGGTAAAGTGTTAAAGACCTGCTCGTTTATGCCTGAGAAAGAAGACAGAATTATCTTCTGCTCCGATGGTGTTTCTCAAAGCGGAATGGGCAGCGAAGCATTTCCGTTTGGATGGGAAAGGGAAAATATTTCAACTTATGCTGCATCTCTTGTAACGAGCGAACCATCAATTTCAGCAATTATGCTGGCCGGGAAAATTGTTACTATGGCTCACAAAAACGATAGTTATAAAGCCCGCGATGATATAAGCTGTGCCACTATTTACTTCCGCGATCCCCGTAAACTGATGATATGCACCGGTCCACCCTATGAAAAAGATAAGGATAAAGAATTGGCCGTTAAAGTCCTTGCCTACAAGGGAAAGGTGATCCTCTGTGGCGGCACCACGGCCGATATCATAGCCAGGGAATTAAACAGGACAATAATTGATGAGTTAATATTCGAAGATCCTGAACTTCCGCCTGAAAGTTTTCTTGAAGGTATTGATCTTGTCACAGAAGGGATTCTTACACTTCAGAAGGTCAACGAGATCCTGAAAACTTATAATAACAGTGTAAAACTAGGCAAGGGTCCGGCAGACAAGATCGTACGGCTCATAATGGAGAGTGATGAGATTCACTTCATTATTGGGACAAGGATCAATATTGCACATCAGGATCCCAATCTGCCTGTCGACCTTGAAATAAGACGAACAGTTGTCAAACGTATCGCGCGTCTGCTCGAAGAAAAGTGGCTTAAAAAAGTCACATTTGAATATATTTGACTCAATTTTTAATTTAAAAATAAAACGCCACCAAGACACAAAGACACGAAGGTGCACCAAGAACTCTTTCATTTGCATAACCTTGGTGAATCTTTGTGTCTTTGTGCCTTAGTGGCAAAATATCTCTCTAAAGACCTTGTATCATCAAAAACTCTATGGTTTTATTAAACAAATGTGGCTGAATATCAGGATGTGTCAGGTTATCAGGAAGGTAATCCATTAAATCTATCTCAGCAATTTCTGAGATATCCGGGATTGGACCAATTTCAAAAACCTCAGCAATATAAAGTCTTCCCCATCCGGTTTTGCCATCAATGGTTACAGAGTAAGTTGCGATACAGACCAGGCTGAATTTTAAAGCTCCTGTTTCTTCCCTTAATTCCCTTCCGGCTGCTTCAAACGATGTCTCCCCGGCTTCAATATGTCCGCCCGGGATCTCCCATGTTGTTCTGTCCTGATGGCGCACTAATATCCATTTGCTTCCATATCTGGCCGATATAACTGAATAAGTCAGTACGGAATCCGGAATAAAAAGAGGGTCGTAAAAATTAACCAGTGTCATAAATCTTAAGTAATTATTGGTTCATCAATATTTTTGATAGCTTATTTTAATTCGCTTATCAATCAATTTACAGGAGTATTGAGTGGCACATATTAATAAGTAACTACGAATGTAAGAATTATCAGTATAACAAATATTTGAGTATTTTTATATTTCAATATCCGTTTCAATGGCTACACTGATAATACTGATAATACTTATTATTACAGAGATTCTTACTTTTTTTGTTCTTAGGCAACATTTCTATCGTAGTTCAAAACCAAAATATTACATCTCACTTGTTATTCATGTTGTCCTTAGTCTGTGGGTCTGGATCACTTATTTTGAAACAACTTCATTCAGGGGCTTCTTTGACAGCGCAAAACATATCTGGTTAATGATGAATCTGACAGGTTTATTTATAGCTGTGGTAATACCAAGAATAATACTTGATCTTTTGCATTTTTCAGGGAAACTTATAAGGATAAAAAGAGGCGGTCACATAAGATACCTGACAAATACGGGGCTGGTAATTATGATAATAGTCCTTTCAATTATCGGGTTAAGTACGTTTCATGGCAGATTTAATTTTAAAACAGAAGAGGTTACAATAAAAATTAAAAATCTGAACAGCGACCTTGATGGTCTTAAAATCGTTCAGCTCTCAGATATGCATCTCCCCTGTTTTTATAACAATGATAAGGTACTGCTAAAGGTTATGTATAAGGTTAATTCTTTAAAACCTGATTTTATTCTGAATACCGGTGATTTTATTGATTTTGGATGGAGGGAGTTCGAAAAAGATGACACAATCCTCTCTAAAGCAAGAAGTAGATATGGCAACTATGCTATTTTAGGCAACCACGATGTCGGAACTTACGACCCTTATTTCACTGAGGCAGACAGAGAAAATAATATATTGATAATGAACAACCTGATCAGGGCTTCAGGCTATAAGGTTCTTAATGATGAGTTTAAGATAGTTAGTATTGGTAAAGCAAGAATCGCACTCATAGGTCTCCTTACAGGAGGGCGGTTTCCTCATATGATATACGGGAATCTGGATAAAGCAATTGCAGGCATTGATAGTGTTGACCTTAAAATTCTTCTCAGTCATGACCCAAATCAATGGGCAGAAGAGGTTACAGGAAAAACTGACATCAATATTACTCTTTCAGGACATACGCATGGCATGCAAATGGGGATTATAACTAAGAAATTCAGATGGAGCCCCTCAAAATATTTTTATCCTCACTGGAATGGATTGTACTCAGATGGGAATCAGTATCAATACGTTAATCGCGGACTTGGAGTTCTGGCGATTCCTTTCAGAATATGGATGCCTCCTGAAATAACTGTAATAACCATAAAAAAGGAATGAATCATCTGAATGCAGAGACAGGTCTGAGACCTGTCTCTACGCAATTGATATTTAAGGTAATGCTTTCAAAAAGAAACGGGCAGCAGTTTACCTGCTACCCGTCGATACTACCCGTTCCTGATCTTTGTTCTAAACCTACTAACCTACTAACCTGCTAAACCTGTGAAAAAATGATCTAATAATTACTGGGAGTAATTAACTGACCATATGGGTTCGGGTAATATGTCATTAGACAAAACGAAACATGTAAATATTCCGGAAATATATTTTTTGTTTTTTCAGTATAAGATCAACCTGTTTTTACATTCCGGAATTACAAATAATAAGCTATACAGGATAATATAACTCTTCATTCGTTTTTTAAGTAAATTGCACCATGTCAGTTAATATTCATTTACACATGAAAAATGCTAGTAAATCATTAATTTTCTGGATTTTAATTAGCATGAGTTCTTATGTGAACGGACAAGATGCATGGATAAGGATCAACCAGCTCGGTTACAGAAACAATGATATTAAAGTTGCAGTTTTATTAAGCCTGAAATCTTTAAATATAAAATCGTTTGAATTAATTGATGTAAAATCCGGTAAAGTTGCAATGACATTTAATAATGCCATTCAATCCGGACCATTAATGCCATTTTTTAGTTGTTACAGGCTTCCGTTCTCAGGCTTTAGGAAGGAAGGAGTTTACAAAATTGCAGCAGGAAAAACCGTTTCTCCCGAATTCCATATCGGAGATAATGTATATGATGGAACTGCCGATTATCTCCTCAATTATATGAGGCAGCAAAGATGCGGATATAATCCATATGTAAAAGACTCATGCCACACTCACGACGGGTATGAGATTTATGGTAAATCTGATGACTCTTCTCATATTGATGTAACGGGTGGGTGGCACGATGCTGCCGATTACCTGCAATATGTGTCAACTTCAGCCAATGCTACCTATCAGATGCTTTTTGCTTATTCAGAGCATCCTGGTTCATTTTGTGACGGATATCTTTCAAATGGTTTGCCAGGACATGACGGCATTCCTGATGTTCTCAACGAGTGCAGATGGGGACTTAACTGGCTCCTGAAAATGAATCCGGGACCAGGAATAATGTACAACCAGATTGCAGATGACCGTGATCATGTCGGATTCAGGCTTCCAAATCATGATACTGCAAATTATGGAAAGGGCAAGGAAAGGCCTGTTTATTTTTGTACCGGAAAGCCGCAGGGCCTATTTAAATATAAAAACAGGACAACAGGAATAGCCTCAACTGCCGGGAAGTTCGCTTCTGCATTTGCAAAAGGATCCGGAGTCTTTAAAAAAATTGATCCGGAATTTTCTAAATTGCTTTTAACCAGAGCAATATCAGCTTTTGATTTTGGTCTGGAGAACCCGGGCGTATGCCAGACTGCACCCGGAACTGCTCCCTATTTTTATGAGGAAGAAAACTGGGTAGATGATATGGAACTTGCTGCAATTGAATTATATAATGAGACAAAAGATCTCAAATACTTCAATTTTGCTCTGGAATTCGGAAGAAAAGAACCTGTTACTCCATGGATGGGTAGTGATACTGCACGTCACTATCAGTGGTATCCGTTTGTTAATATGGGTCATCCGGCAATTGCCAGGCATCAGAAAATCAAGAGTGCCCCTGAGTTCTCGGATTATATGAAAAAGGGATTGGATCTTATAAAATTTAAATCTCAGAATAATCCCTTTCATGTCGGTGTTCCGTTCATCTGGTGCTCTAATAACCTGATTACCGCAGTAATAACACAGGCACATCTTTACTCTGAAATAACGGGTGACAATTCTTATGATGAGCTTGAAGCGGCCCACCGAGACTGGCTTTTCGGCTGTAATCCATGGGGAACCAGCATGATAGTAGGGATTCCTGAAAAAGGCGTGTACCCTGAAAATTCACATTCCTCATATGTTGTCAAAGGCGGTCAGGTTTTTGGAGGGTTGGTCGATGGACCGGTATATCCTACAATATTCAATTCCCTTAAGTATATATACCTTTCCAGGAAAGATAAATATGCTTTGTTCCAGACCAAACTCGCCGTTTACCACGATGACTTCGCTGACTATTCCACCAACGAATGTACCATGGATGGGACTGCATGTCTGATAAATTATCTTTCAGCATTGCAGTCCGGATCAGCAAAAGTTTATAAATAGCACAATGATAAATAAACAAAAAATTTGCAGAATAGAGGATATAGAATTTAAAATAATATATTCGGGAAGAAGGACAATTGGGATCAGTGTCCTTCCCGATTCATCAGTGATAGTAAGAGTCCCATATCCTACATCAATAAATACAATCACCCGGATTGTAAAGCAGAAGTATAGCTGGGTCCTGAAACATCGGGACAACTACAGAAGATCTGAAAACAGTCCTATGAATAGGGCATATACAACCGGTTCAACTCATCTCTTTCATGGGAAAGAGTCTATCCTGAAAATTGAAAAATCAGGAAAATCACATATCTGGTTCCACGATAATACAATTGAACTGGGAACAGCAAAAACAAATGATTATGAAGCAGTCAAAAGAATGCTTTATAAAGGGTATAAAAGGGAAGCTCAGCTTTATTTTCCAGTATTACTAAAAAAAGTACTTGGGGAACATGAAAATCAGATGTTTAAACCCACAGGTCTTATCATCAGAACTATGAAAAGGCGGTGGGGAAGTTGTTCGAACAAGGGAGTAATAACGTTAAGTACAGAACTCATTAAGCTGTCTGACCTTTATATTGAATATGTTATAACGCATGAACTTTGTCATTTGAAACATCACAACCACGGCTCGCAGTATTATAAGCTTTTATCAGACGTTTTCCCTGAATGGAAGTCGGTGCGAAAGGAATTAAGGAAATATATACAATAACAGCCGTCAAAAAAGGTATCGAGCAGTTTGTTTCCTTAGCGTTACTTCGTGTATTACTTTGTGATCTTTTGTGGTTAAATGAATTAATGTTTACCACAAAGGTAATCTTATAATTTTTAAATTAACGGACTAAAAACGTCGCAAACGCTGACAGGCTTTCCACCATGAAATTTTGGCATGGTGGCTTTCCAAACGTCCGAAAACCTATCTAATTGATACTTAAACTGTATAAAACGTCCGTAAAACGTCCGTAGTGTCATAATCTTTTCTATATTTGTGGAGTACTAATATACGCAATTATGGTAAAGTTTAACAGGGATTTGAAAACAGGTGACATCTTTATTCATTACCATATTGCAGGTAAGAGATTTAGAGCATCTACAGGTATGAGAGTATCTGAAAAGAACTGGACTGGTAAATGGGCTAAGTCTAGCAGGGTTGAATACAACGGTCTTACAGTTAACGATGAGTTGGCCCACTGTCAGCAGTGTCTTGTTATGGCTATAGTCAAACTCAAAGCTGAGGGTGGAGGCGACATACCAAGACTGAAGGAGCTCTATGAGATCGAGACTACAGGTAAGCCAGTTCTAAAGGATATGGGCTTAAGCTTTTTGGAGTATTTCAAGCTGGAATATGAGAAGTTGACAGGCTCTACAGGTATGCACTGTAAGTCTACCTATAATACGCTAGTAGCCTACTTCGTTGACAAGAATCCTACTTTTGAGCAGATAGACATTAACTTCTACAAAGCCTTCAAGATTTGGTGTGAGACTGATAAGAATTACATGGTATCTACCATCTCAAGTCACTTGAAGTGGATTAAGCAGATCATGAAGTCAGGTTACTCAGAAGGCTTGCATAAGAACGAAAAGTTCAAAGAGTTTAAGAGAGAGTCATATACAACTGATAAGATAGCTTTAGACAGAGCTGAGCTTGATAAAATAGCTGCAAAGGTGCTTTCTTCTCCAGAACTTGATATAGTTAGAGATTATTTCCTACTTTCTTGCTATACTGGAGCTAGAGTCAGTGACTGGCAGCAATTCAATACAATCAAGAAAGGAAGCACAATCTGGAGCTATAAGTCAAATAAGACGAAAGGAAACGCAAAAGTTAAGATAAGTCCGAAGGTTATAGCAATTATGCAGAGATACAGCTGGAAATTACCGGTAATTGAAGCAAATCAGGCATTAAATGAGAATATAAGGAAAGTCTGTCAGGAAGCTGAGATAAACGACATATACACCACTTCTGTAGAGAAAGGTGGTAAACTTGTCACAGATTCAGCTCCAAGGTGCACTTTAGTCTCAAGTCATACAGGTAGACGGACTTTCGCTACGATATTGATACTTGATGGAACTCCAGTACATCTGGTGCTATTGCAGGGAGGATGGAAGACTCTGGTATCCTTCGAAGGTTACATCAGGCTGAAGGAGCTCCAGTCAACAAAGGCACTGGAAGACTGGAAGGTGACTGTATAGAACAAAATTTTCGCATACACTGTGGAAACTGAAGCAAAACTGGACTAGATGTGGCTGTACCCGGGCTCACTCTTTGTGACCACTGTAAAGTTGGGGCTGGGCTCTGGCTTTTTTTATGTTCGGTTCGGGAGAAATTATAGATGGTTTGGGTGACTTTGACAGAAATTCTAAAGGAAGGGAAGAGAAAAGGGAAGAGAAGGAAGGAGAGAGGGGGGATAGATAATAGGGG